>ENA-UOOI01001328-UOOI01001328.1-fermentation-metagenome-genome-assembly--contig:-NODE-1328-length-26428-cov-4.233913_pt1 | contig 26428 bp, 22 predicted proteins | sample MGYA00245779_ERZ724027 | MGnify/ENA primary metagenome ERZ724027 (study PRJEB28704, sample SAMN03018318) | fermentation metagenome | biome: anthropogenic terrestrial biome; feature: soil; material...
ACCTGTTTGTTGTTGCTGACGGTATGGGCGGACACAATGCAGGCGATTTTGCCTCAAGATTTGGCGTATCGGTGCTGGTGGAGACAGTGCAAAAAGACACTAATTTTAATCCAGTGAAGATACTTCGCCATGGAATGGAAGCAGCCAATCAGCTGGTGCTTACGCAGGCAAAAAAGGATGCCTCTATGGCGGGAATGGGAACTACTATGGTTGTCGCTACAATCGTTGGCAGCTATGCCTACATAGCGAATGTCGGCGACAGCAGGCTGTATATTGGAGCTGACAGCCTCAAACAGATAACGAGAGATCATTCTTTGATCGCAGAAATGGTAAGAATTGGGGAGCTTACTCCGGAAGAGGCAAGAAATCATCCGGATAAGAATATTATTACTAGAGCAATAGGAACAAGTGAAGAAGTCGATATTGACTTTTTTGATGTGAAATTGGAGCCGAAAGATCAGATTGTGATGTGCTCGGATGGACTTACAAATATGGTTACAGATGAAGAAATTTATGGGACCATCCAGATTCAGGAGGGGAATAAGGCACAGAAGCTGATTGAAATGGCAAATGCAAATGGCGGAAAAGATAACATAACAGTTATCATCGTCGAACCATTTACTAACGAGGTGAGAGAATGTTAAAAGAGGGAACAATAATAGGAAAAAGATACGAGGTCGTCAATCGTATCGGCGGCGGCGGCATGGCCGATGTATACAAAGCGAACGACAATAAACTAAATCGTATGGTGGCTGTCAAAGTCATGAAATCGGAATTCCAGGAGGATCCGACATTTATATCTAAATTTCGCAAAGAGGCCCAGTCCGCAGCAGGGCTTTCACACCCGAACATTGTAAATGTCTATGATTTCGGAGATGAAAATGGTCTCTATTATATCGTAATGGAACTGGTTGAGGGCATCACGCTGAAAGATTATATTGTCAGAAAAGGTAAACTGAGCGTGAAAGAAGCGACTAGCATTGCAATTCAGGTATCACTGGGACTGCAGGCAGCCCATAACCGTGGAATTATCCACAGGGATGTCAAACCACAGAATATCATTATCTCTGTGGATGGAAAGGTAAAGCTTTCAGATTTTGGTATTGCAAAGGCGACAAATTCCAATACCATAACTTCAAATGTGATGGGATCGGTTCACTATAGTTCGCCGGAACAGGTAAGAGGTGGATTCAGCAACGAGAAGAGTGATATCTATTCACTGGGAATCACACTTTATGAGATGGTAACGGGAAGGGTACCTTTTGACGGAGAGACAACGGTGGCCATCGCCATCAAGCACCTTCAGGAGGAAATCGTTCCACCGTCAAAATATGCACCGGGTCTTCCCTATGCACTGGAACAGATCATATTAAAGTGTACGCAGAAAAGTCCGGACCGCCGATACAGCAACATGACGGAACTAATTGACGATCTGAAACATTCACTTATGGACCCGCAGGGGAATTTTGTGGGTATTGCACCGCTAAGTTCACATGCAAAGACAGTTATGCTCTCCCCGGAAGAGATGGAGGATATTCGAAATACGCAGGTAAGGGACAGCGGTGATACCACCGAGAATATGTATGCGGATCTGGATTCCACTGATGATGAGGACTATGATGGAAATGATGACGACGATGACGATTACGATGATTATGACGACGATGACGATGAAAAATCGGGACTTGAAAAAGGAATAACGATTGCGAGCTTTATTATCGGAGCTTTAATTGTTGTCATACTGATCTTTTTCATAGCAAAAGCAGCAGGAATCATGGGGGCCGGAAAAAAGAACAAGCCAACAGTTACACCGGAACCAACTCAGATAGAAGAGGACAAGGACAAGGATTCTTCCAATAACGATGCAGCCGATAAAGACAAAACTGAAAACACAGAACCTGTAAAACCTGCAAATGAAGACAATCAGGTTACAGTGCCGGATATTACGAATAAAACTCAGCAGGAAGCCATGGATCTTTTGAACAGCCTCAATCTCGGCGGAAGATACACCGGCGAAGAAAATTCGGACACGGTAGAAGAGGGTAAAGTATCTTCACAGGAGATTGCTGCCGGACAGAAGATAGAAAAGAATACTACGGTTAACTTCAAGATTAGTACAGGAAAAGCTCAGATAGAGGTCCCAAGTGAGATTACCGGTGTCAGTCAGGCTGATGCGACAGCGAAACTTGCGGCTCTGGGACTGATTGTTTCCGATCATGTTGAAAAGCAGAACAGTGATTCCGTTGCAGCAGGCAATGTTATCACAACGAGTCCGGCACCGGGAAGCAAGGTAGCTCCGGGTTCAGAGATTTCAATGATTGTAAGCAATGGGCCCAAATCGACACCTGTACCTGAGAAACCGAATGATAACGACGATTCGAATAAGGGCAATACAAACGGTGAGGGTGACAGCACAAACGCATCAGATGTACCGATTGGTAACTATAGTGGGTCTCCTGTTTCGACTGTGAAAGCAAAACTTGAAGCTTCCGGACTAACAGTCAAAGTTGTATATACTTCTGAGGGGAAAGTCGGAAAAGGTGAAATCGTAGGACAGGATGTTCCAGACGGGAGCAAACTTGCATCTGGCAAAACAATTACACTTACGGTCTACGATCCCGATAAGGCGGGCTGATGACAAATATCATATATGACAGGTAAAATAATAAAAGGAATTGCCGGATTCTACTATGTAGTAGCAGAATCCGGCATCTATGAATGTAAAGCAAAGGGCATATTCAGAAAAGAGAAGAAAAAACCTCTTGTGGGAGACAATGTTGAGATAGAAGTTCTGGATTCTGGCGAAATGACCGGAAATATATATCAGATTCTGCCGAGAAAGAATGAACTGATACGACCGGCTGTAGCAAATGCCGATCAGGCGATGGTGATTTTTGCGCTGGAAAGCCCAAAACCCAATATTGGCCTTTTAGATCGGTTTCTTCTCATGATGGAGCTGCAGCATGTTCCGGCCGTGATTTGTTTTAACAAGGAGGATCTGGTTTGCAAGGACCAGGCTGCGGAGCTTGAAAAGATCTACCTGGGGTGCGGTTATGACGTACTTTTTTGCAGTGCAAAGCAAAATGAGGGCATAGACGAGATAAGAAAGAAACTTCAGGGAAAAACTACAGTTGTATCAGGTCCTTCTGGCGTTGGAAAATCATCGATTACGAACCTTCTTCAAAAGAATGTTCTGATGGAAACAGGGGAGATCAGTAAGAAACTGAAACGTGGGAAGAACACGACGAGGCACTCACAGCTCATCCTGGTGGATAATGATACATTTATCATGGACACACCAGGGTTTAGTTCTCTGGACCTTATTGATGTTTCAGACGAAAAACTCCGGTTTTATTTTCCGGAATTTGAACCGTATGAAGGCCGATGTCGTTTTAACGGCTGTGTCCATGTGCATGAACCAGGCTGTCAAGTCAAAAAGGATGTATCTGCCGGCGTGCTATCTGCATCCAGATATGATAATTATGTGTCTTTTTACAATGAACAAAAAGAAAGAGAAAAAAGGAGATATTAAGAATGTATCAGTTGTCACCCTCTATCCTGGGAGCGGATTTTTACAATCTGGAAAAACAGATTATGCAGGTTGAAAAGGCCGGATGTAAGTGGCTTCATGTCGATGTTATGGATGGGATGTTTGTACCAAGCATATCTATGGGAATGCCCGTGATCAGTTCTGTCAGAGAACATACCTCCCTTTTTCTTGACGTTCATCTGATGATTGAGAAACCGGAGAGATATATCAAGGAGTTTGCAAAAAGCGGAGCGGACATGATCACTGTGCATACCGAAGCCTGTACACATCTCGACCGCACACTTACTTTGATTCATGAATGTGGTGCAAAGGCAGGTGTAGCGTTAAATCCTGCAACTTCTCTTGATACCTTAGAATATGTTCTCGATAAAGTGGACATGGTTCTTTTGATGACGGTAAATCCCGGATTTGGTGGCCAAAGGTACATTCCTTCTTGTACTTCCAAGATCCGAAGATTGAGAGAGAAGATAAATTCTTTGGGATATCAGGCAGACATCGAGGTAGATGGAGGAATTAATTTTGATACCATCAATACGGTTCTGGATGCCGGGGCAAATGTGATTGTTGCCGGCTCTGCAGTGTTCCATGGCGATATCACAGATCATATTCATAAGTTTCAGGAACAGTTTGCCCAATACAACAGGAAAGCAGGAAAGAAAAGTTGAACATGATATTAATCAGCGGGGGCAGAATCGATCCAGATTTTGTCCTCGATTTTATAAAAAGGCATGAAGGGGATCAGATAGCCGCCATAGACAGGGGACTAAAGTTTTGCAGTGAGCAGGGAATCCGTCCGAATTATATTGTGGGTGATTTTGACAGTCTTCCCGGGGGAATCTTAGAAAGATATGAATCAGACGCCGATATTTCTATTCGTCGACTCAAACCGGAAAAGGATGATTCCGATACAGAGGCAGCATTTCATCTTTCTCTTGATCTGGGTGTGGACACTATATACCTTCTGGGTGCAACCGGAACTCGCATAGATCATATGATTGCGAATATACAGCTGCTGGTTTTGGCGGTGTTAAAAGGAATTCGAATGTATCTGATTGATCCGAATAATCTGATCACGGCGCTGATTCGTCCGGCCATTTTGAAAAGGGAAGAACAGTACGGAAATTACGTGTCTTTTTTTCCCTGGGGTGATGAGGTGACAGATCTCACCTTGACAGGATTCAAATATCCTTTGACACGTTATCATCTGACGCATGTAAGCTGCGGTCTTTCACTCAGCAACGAAATTGCAGAAGATAATGCCAGTGTAGAGTTTCAAAGCGGAATTCTGCTTATGATACAGTCTAAGGACTAAACTGTGAGATTACAAAGGCTGCCTCTTTTAAACTTTACCGTAATGTGGTATCATCAGGATTGCGAACAGACAAAGTGTCTTACAATTATGTAGATAAAGAAAGCTGATAGAGAAAGGATTATTATGGAATTAGGAATTATTGGATTGCCAAATGTTGGGAAAAGTACGCTGTTTAATTCACTGACAAAAGCCGGAGCAGAATCGGCGAATTATCCCTTTTGTACGATAGACCCTAATGTAGGGATTGTACCGGTACCGGATGAAAGAATCAAATTACTGGGTGATTTTTATCATTCCAAAAAAGTCACACCGGCAACGGTAGAGTTTGTTGACATTGCCGGTTTAGTAAAGGGCGCCTCGAAAGGCGAGGGCCTTGGTAATCAGTTCTTGGCTAATATCCGCGAAGTGGATGCAATCGTGCATGTTGTCCGCTGCTTTGAGGATGAGAATGTCGTACATGTGGATGGTTCTATTGATCCGGGACGGGACATCGAGACGATAGATTTGGAACTTATCTTTGCAGATATCGAGGTTCTGGACAGAAGAATTTCCAAAACTGCAAAATCGGCCCGTATGGATAAAGCGGCTGCGAAAGAACTGGACATGCAAAAACGCCTGAAGGCACATCTGGAGGACGGTAAAGATGCTATCTCCTTCAAAACAGATGATGAGGATGAACTGGTCTGGATTAAGGAATATAATCTGCTGACTGATAAGCCGGTGATCTATGCAGCAAATGTCGGCGAAGACGATCTTGCGGATGACGGAGCGTCGAATCCATGCGTTCAAAGCGTGAGAGAGTATGCGTCTGTCCACAACAGTGAGGTATTCGTGATCTGTGCTGAAATCGAAGCAGAAATTTCGGAACTGGATGAAGATGAGAAACAGGAATTTCTGGAAGATTTGGGGCTTAAGGAATCCGGTCTTGACAAACTAATCGAGACCAGTTACCGCACTTTAGGACTTATGAGCTTTCTGACAGCCGGAGAAGATGAGACCAGAGCATGGACAATTCCAGTGAATACAAAAGCACCACAGGCAGCGGGAAAGATACACACCGATTTCGAACGTGGATTTATCAAAGCCGAGGTGATTAATTATCGGGAACTGTTAGACTGTGGATCTTACAGCAGCGCAAGAGACAAGGGACTTGTGCGGATGGAGGGAAAAGATTATATTGTAAAAGACGGCGATGTGATCTTGTTTCGGTTTAATGTGTGATGATAGTTCGGGATTCATACCATATCTGGTAGGAACATATGGTTGCTATACAACCACTACACAAGAGGATAAACTTGCATAAAGTTTATCCTCTTTTTTTGTCGAAAGCCCACGAACTTCGGGTATTTTGAGAATGTTTTGTATCATAAAATCTTCAAAAATACCTTGATTTTTCCTGTGCTTTAAGTTAGAATAGACCCATAAGTGGTACAAAGTGGTGAAAAGTGGTGCGTAATGGAGGGAATGTGGCAGTGAACGACAAAACGCATCCGAAGAATGAAAGTGGGGAGACTTTCATTTTCAAAGAGAGGTAATTGCTTATGTTCATGGGAGAGTATAATCATACGATTGACCCAAAGGGGAGGCTGATTATCCCGTCTAAATTTCGTGAACAGCTCGGTGATGAGTTCGTTCTGACAAAAGGATTGGACGGGTGTCTCTCCATCTATCCCATGAATGAATGGGAAACATTCGAAAAGCAATTACGCAGCTTACCACTTACGAACAAGAATGCCAGAACTTTTACTCGTTTCTTCGTTGCCGGGGCAGCATCTTGCGAACTGGACAAGCAGGGGAGAATTCTCGTACCGCAGACGTTGCGGGAATTTGCTGGTCTGACAAAGGAAGTAGTCCTTACAGGCAATATAAATCGAATTGAAATCTGGAGTAAGAACAAGTGGAGCGCGAATAGTGATTATGATGATATGGATTCGATCGCTGAAGGACTTTCAGATCTGGGAATCACACTCTGATCAGGAGATAATTTAATGGAATTTAAACACAAATCGGTGTTACTAAAAGAGACGATTGACAGTCTTAACATTAAATCGGATGGGATTTATATTGATGGGACCATAGGAGGGGCAGGACATGCTCTCGAGATCTGTAAAAGATTGTCAGACAAGGGACAGCTGATTGGTTTTGATCAGGATGCAGATGCAATATATGCCGCTGGGGAACGGCTTCGCGACTATGAAGACCAGATCACGATTATTCGAAACAATTACTGCCATATGAAAGAGGAGCTTGAAATAAGGGGTATTACTCAGGTAGATGGAATCCTGCTTGATTTGGGAGTCTCTTCCTTTCAGTTGGATTCTCCCGACAGGGGGTTTACGTACAGAGTAGATGCGCCGCTGGACATGCGTATGGACCGAAGGCAAGAGCGTACCGCAGCCGATATCGTAAATCAATATTCTGAGAAAGATCTTTATCGGATTATCAGGGATTACGGCGAAGAGAGATTTGCACAGAACATAGCAAAGCATATCTGTATCGCCAGACAAGAGGCAGCGATCGAGACGACTGGGGAGTTAATCGAGATCATCAAACATGCCATACCTGCCAAGGTCCGTGCCACTGGCGGACATCCGGCCAAGAGAACTTTTCAGGCCATACGAATTGAACTGAATCAGGAACTGGATGTACTGAAAGATTCTTTGGATGGAATGATCGAATTATTAAGTGATGGAGGAAGACTATGTGTGATTACCTTTCATTCTCTGGAAGACCGCATTGTAAAGACATCATTTAAGAAGAATGAAGATCCCTGTATCTGTCCGCCGGAGTTTCCGGTATGTGTATGCGGCAGAAAATCCAAGGGGAAAGTGCTTACCCGTAAACCGATTATACCGACAAGAGAAGAAATTGAGGCAAATAAGCGGTCGAAAAGTTCAAAACTGCGGGTTTTTGAACGAAGAAAGTGAGTTTGCCGGTGTCAGGAGTGCGTTATGGCAAGAAGATCAAATAGAAGGGTAGATTCAAGAGCGGATCGTTATGTCAGAGATACTTATGAAGATGGAAGTGCTGTTCGTAGACTTTCCGATCTTCCATTGGAAGAAGAAAGTGTAGAGCTTCCGAAGAGAAAAGTCAGCAAAAGGACAAGCAGGAATCGCAAGCGTGCTATGCAGATGAGCAGGGGATATGTTCTTTTTCTGACCGCGATATGTACAGTTATGGTAGCACTCTGTGTTAATTTTCTGCAGCTTAAGGCTCAGATGACGACACAGAATGAAACAGTAATGTCCCTGGAGAGTAAATTAAGCAAATTGAAAGCAGATAATGATGCTTATTATAATACAGTGATGGCATCTGTCAATATGGATAAAGTCAAAGAGGCAGCCCTTAACCGTCTCGGTCTTCAATATGCAGATGAATCACAGGTTCGGTATTACAACATAGACCAGGAGGGTTATGTCAGACAATACTCGGACGTTCCGGATACGAAGTAAGTGAGGACGCAAATTGAGCAAAAGAACGACAAAGAAGCGTCAAAACATCATAAAGGAAAGAAAAAAAGACGGCAGGATAAGTAAAAAGCTGGTAGGACTATTCATCTTAGTCGTGCTGGCTTTAGTCGGTTTAGCACTTCGAATTACGTATATCAATGCCAGCGATCATCAGGATTATAAACGTCAGGTTCTGAATCAGACACAGCAGCAGTATAGCAGCCGTGTAATTCCTTTTAAGAGAGGTGAAATTCAGGATCGAAATGGCACCATCCTTGCTGCCAGCGAAAAAGTTTATAACGTGATTTTGGACTGCAAGATCGTAAACAGCAAGGTAAAAGTGAAGGACAAGTCTGCTAAGATTTATCTGGAACCAACCGTAAAGGCACTGGTTGAGGTTCTGGGCCTTGATGAGGACGATATCCGTTCCCGTCTGGAGGATGATAAAACAAAAAACAGCCAGTATCAGATTCTAAAAAAACAATTGTCCATCACAGACAAGAAAAAGTTTGAAGACTATCTGGATCTGGACAATGAGGAAAATAAGAGCCTAAGTGACAAAGAAAAACTGATGCGCCAGAGAGTGAAGGGAGTATGGTTTGAAGAGACTTATGTCAGAAGATACCCCATGAATTCTATGGCCAGTGATCTGATTGGATTCACCTATGACGGGATAACGGCTGACTGGGGAATCGAAGGTTATTATTCCAGCCTGCTAAATGGAGTGAATGGACGCCAGTTCGGATACTTTAATTCTGATGCTGATGTGGAACAGACGATCCAGGATCCCATAAACGGGAAAAATGTTATCTCCACCATCGATGCGAACATCCAGCAGATTATCAGAGATGCGTTGGAATCATATGAAAATGAGATGGCCAACGGACCAAATGGAACTGCCGCTGCAAAAAATGTCGGTGTAATTGCAATGAACCCTAATACCGGAGAGATTCTGGGAATGGATTCTTCCGACTGGTATGATCTGAATAATCCAAGGGATCTGAAGCCCTTTTATTCGGCGGAAGAGATTGCGGCCATGGATGATAAGGCACAGCTGGATGCATTGAATAAGATCTGGAGAAATTTCTGTATCTCTGATACTTTTGAACCGGGTTCCACGGTAAAGCCTATGACGGTTGCGGCTGCACTCGAGAGCGGCAGTATATCGGCAGATGATACTTATCACTGCAATGGATTTAAAACTGTATCGGGTCTGAAAATCAAATGTGCAATCTATCCCAATGGGCATGGGACATTATCCCTTGGTGACAGTCTGAAACATTCCTGTAATGTTGCGATGATGGACATCGCAGAAAAGATGGGAGCAGAAAACTTTCTCAGGTATCAGAAAATATTTAATTTCGGGGATTATACCGGAATCGATCTGCCTGGGGAGGGGAGCGGAATTCTCCATACGCAACAGGCTTTAGGTTCGACAGAGCTTGCCACGGCAGCGTTTGGACAAGGTTTTACCGGCACGATGATTCAGGAAATTGCTGCATTTTCATCTGTGATCAATGGAGGAACCTATTATAAACCCCATGTGGTGAGTTCAGTAACAGACAGTTTGGGAGCCGTCGTAGAGAACATAGATCCGGTTATGGTCAGAAAGACGATATCTCCGGAAGTCAGTAATGAAGTCCGGCAGTATCTGGGCACTGTGATGGACTCTGATGGATCGGGTGCGAAAGCAAAAGTGGCGGGATATAGCATGGGCGGAAAGACTGGTACAGCTCAGAAGATTCCGAGAACTGACAAAAAATATCTGGTATCCTTCATCGGATTCGCACCACTTGATCATCCGCAGGTTGCTTTGTATGTTGTGGTAGATGAGCCGAATGCAGCCATTCAGGCCAATAGTATCTATCCCCAGCAAATCTATAAAAAGATCATGAAGGAACTTCTGCCTTACCTGAACATCTTTCCAGCAGATCCATCGGCTGTTGAACTACCAGATAAAGATTCGACTACGAACAAAGCCGACGGCGTTGTGGATGAGAATGTTCCAAAGCCACCAGAAGGTGAAACCTCTGCAGGCAATAATAATATGTTAAGCGGTGGTGTGACGAATTCTGACGCGGAAATTACGAATGAATGAAAAAGTACTAACCCCATGGAAAAAACCATATAGTTTATTAATGGTTTCTATGGGGTGAATCTATGCGCAAAAACAAGACCTATAATAAGAAGAAAGTAGTTGTCATCTTCTTTTTGTGTGCCGCTATGCTGATCGGACTAGTGGGCAGACTTGTATATCTGATGGTATTCAGATCTGATTACTACTCAAAAAAGGCAGATCAGCTTCACGAGCGAGAGAGGGATATAAAAGCCGCACGTGGGAAGATATTAGACAGCAATGGAGTAATTCTCGCGGCAAACAAGACGGTCTGCACAATTTCCGTAATCCACTCCCAGATTGAGGATCAAAGTGCAGTGATCCGAATGCTTGTGAAGGAATTGGAGATTCCGGAAGAGACAGCGAGGAAACGAGTGGAGAAACGTTCATCAATAGAGCGTGTGAAGACAAATGTGGACAAGGAGGTCGGTGATCGCATCCGGGAATACGGATACAGCGGGGTAAAAGTGGATGAGGATTTTAAAAGGTACTACCCGTATGATACCTTAGCTTCACACGTCCTCGGATTTACCGGATCTGATAATCAGGGAATCATCGGACTTGAGGTAAAATATGATGATGTACTCGAAGGGATTAACGGGAAAATATTGACTACTACAGATGCCAGAGGGATTGAGCTTGACACAATAGGAGAAAGCCGTGTGGAGCCAGTTGCCGGTTATAATCTGCGCACAAGCATTGACTCTAATATTCAACTTTACTGTGAACAGGCTGCAAAAAAGGTCATGCAGGAACATCAGGCGGATTCTGTCTCAATTCTACTTATGAATCCACAAAACGGAGAGATTTACTCGTGTGTGAGTGTGCCGGAATTTAATCTGAATGATCCCTTTACCTTAAATTATGATGTGGATACTTCTGGGATGACGGAAGAAAAGATTCAGGATTTGTGTAATCAGATGTGGAGAAACCCCTGTATCAATGATACATATGAGCCAGGATCCTGCTTTAAAGTCTTTACGATGTCAGCAGCTCTCGAGGAGGGCGTTGTAAAACCGGATGATACATTCACCTGTGGCGGTTATCGAGTTGTAGAAGACAGGAGAATCCACTGTCACAAGAGAACCGGCCATGGCACGGAAACTTTCGTGCAGGGAGCTCAGAATTCTTGCAATCCGGTCTTTATTGATGTAGGTTTGCGACTGGGAGTCGATAATTTTTACAAGTATTTAAATAGATTCGGGCTGATGGATAAAACCGGTGTTGATCTTCCGGGCGAGGCGAATACGATCATGCATAAAAAATCAAATGTCGGTCCCGTAGAACTTGCCACGATGTCTTTCGGGCAGAGCTTTCAAGTGACACCCATGCAGCTTGCCGCGACAGCCAGCTCTTTAGTCAATGGCGGAACAAGGATCACACCACACTTTGGCGTGGAGGTGGTTGATGATGATGATAATTTGGTAGAAAAATTAAAATTCAAGACAAAAGAAGGCATTCTTTCGGAGAAAATATCCGATGAGGTGTGTGATATCCTGGAAAGTGTAGTATCGGAAGGGTCCGGTAAAAATGCAAAAATCGAGGGATATAAAATTGGCGGCAAGACGGCGACGTCTCAGACTCTTCCGAGAAGTGCGAATCGCTACATCTCTTCTTTTCTGGGGTTTGCACCTACAGACAATCCAAAAGTGCTGGGTCTCTTACTCATCAATAATCCGAAAGGGATCTATTGGGGAGGCACGATAGCCGCACCTGCCATGAGAGAGATATTCGAGAATATATTCCCTTATCTTGGAATTGAGAAGGCGGAAGTGCCGGTGAAGAGCGAGGATGGCGAATAAATATGCCTTGCAATCGAACTTTCGAGGATATATACTAAAGCAGTGTTCACGAATGGAGGAGAGTATGGATTATAAAAACATAGTAATCCCGGTGCTCCTGGCATTTGTCATAAGCATCGTACTGGGACCGGTCATCATACCGTTTCTTAGAAAACTTGGAATAGATCAGACGGAGCGGATAGAGGGCGTAAAGTCTCATCTTAAGAAGGCCGGGACACCCACGATGGGCGGACTGATCTTTTTGATATCTACCACAGTTACAACCTTATTCTATGTAAAAGAATATCCAAAGATTATCCCGGTTTTGTTTTTGACATTGGGATTTGGTTTGATTGGTTTTTTGGATGATTACTTAAAGGTTGTGATGAGAAGATCGGACGGCCTCCTTGCGGGGCAGAAGCTAGTCTGTCAGATTGTTGTGACTGCGATATTTGCGTACTATATGATTCATTATACCGATGTTCCACTTTCCATGAAGATTCCATTTTATCCGGGTAAATTGCTTGATATTGGTTGGATGGCAATTCCGCTGTTGTTCTTTGTAGTTCTCGGAACAGTCAATGGGGTAAATTTTACAGATGGTCTTGACGGACTTGCATCAAGCGTGACGGTTATTGTAGCCACTTTTTTCATGGTGATTGCAATTGGAGAGAGAAGTGGAATTGAACCGATGATCTGCGCTGTAATCGGAGCGTTGGCGGGTTTTCTTATGTTTAATGTGTTTCCGGCCAAGGTATTTATGGGAGATACCGGATCACTTGCGCTGGGAGGATTTGTGGCCGGAACAGCCTACATGCTTCAGATGCCGCTTTTTATTCCGATTGTAGGATTTATATATTTGTTTGAGATTGTATCTGTAATGCTGCAGGTCACTTATTTTAAGATAACACATGGAAAGAGAATATTTAAGATGACGCCGATTCATCACCATTTCGAACTGGTGGGGTGGTCGGAGACACGCATAGTTGCAGTGTTTTCCACAGTTACGGCGATGCTTGCGCTGGTCGCGATACTGGGGGTATAGCTGATTTTAGGAGGAAAAGTTATGAATTTACAAGGGAAAAAGGTCTGCGTGTTTGGAGCGAAAAAAAGCGGTATGAGTGCCGCTGCGCTTTTGCTGAAAGTCAGAGCATGTCCTTTTATTTACGATGAGAATGATAAATTAAAACCGGAAAAATTCCAGGTGATAACCGGAGAGTTTCCGAAAAAACTTCTAAGTGAAATAGAACTGGTAGTGTTAAGCCCCGGAGTCCCTACAGATCTGCCCGTTGTAGAAAAGCTCAGAGATGCCGGCATCCCGATCTGGGGTGAAGTGGAACTGGCTTACCGATTTGGATCGGGTATATTGATGGCTGTTACGGGTACAAATGGAAAGACAACGACGACGACACTATTGGGAGAGATTATGAAGAATTATCATCCGGAGACATTCGTAGTCGGCAATATCGGGATTCCCTATACGAAAGTAGCGGCAGAAGAAACCAGGAATTCTGTAACGGTAGCTGAGATTTCCAGTTTTCAGCTGGAGACGATCAGCACATTCCATCCAAAAGTCAGTGCAATTACCAATATCACAGAGGATCATATGAATCGTCATCATACGATGGAAGAATATATCCGTGTGAAAGAACTGATTGCAAGTAACCAGACATCTGATGACTATTGCATCTTGAACTATGAAGATGAGGTTTTGAGAAAATTTGGTGAGACGATCAAGCCAAGAGTAATATATTTCTCATCTGAACGTGTTCTTAAGAGCGGTATATACCTGGACCAAGGACATATCATGTACCGGGATGGACAAGCTGAACAAGAAGTGGTGGATACTGCCAAGCTTAAGATTCTGGGGCTTCACAATTATGAAAATGTGATGACAGCTGCCGCCATGGCTCTGTGCATCGGAGTTCCGCTTTCCTGTATTAAAGAGACCGTCAAAAAGTTTAAAGGTGTAGAACACCGGATTGAATATGTAACAGAGAAAAACCACGTTACATATTATAATGATTCGAAAGGCACAAATCCAGACGCTGCAATCAAAGGGATTCAGGCGATGAACAGACCGACACTTCTGATTGGGGGCGGATTTGACAAGGAGTCATCCTATGACAGCTGGATTCGCGCATTCAACGGCAAGGTAAAGTATCTGGTGCTCATCGGACAGACAAAGGAGAAGATTGCACAGGCGGCACGGGCAGGTTCATTCCCTGCGGATAACATTATTTTGTGTGAGAATCTGGAGGAGGCTGTGTCAAGATGTGCTGCACTTGCACTGCCAGGAGATGCAGTGCTTTTGTCCCCCGCCTGTGCCAGCTGGGGACAATTCGACAGCTATGAGCAGCGCGGGGACAAGTTTAAAGAGTATGTAAGAAACCTATAACATCTGACGGCTGACAGACAACGCCAGCCCCATCTCACTTAAGAGAAACAAGACAGAGGTGCCGCCGTAACTTATGAAGGGCAGCGTAATTCCCGTGTTTGGTATTGTGTTTGTGACAACTGCGATATTTAATATTACCTGAATTGCCATATGTCCCATGATGCCTGCGGCAATCAGTGCTCCGGGCAGATCAGGGGCGTGAGTGGATATCACCATCAGCCTCCAGACCAGCAGCACAAAGATGAGGATCACAAGACTTGCTCCGACGAGACCGGTTTCTTCACATATGATGGAGAAGATCATATCGTTTTGCGCCTCAGGAACAAAACCAAGTTTTTGAAGAGAACTTCCCAATCCTTTTCCAAAGACTCCCCCACTTCCGATGGCGTATAGCCCCTGGATTGTCTGAAAGCCTTTTTCATAAGCTTCCGGATTCCGCCATATGGCAAGCCGTTCCATGCGATAACTTTCCATCCCGAGAAAGACTGTCACTAATCCTACACCCGCACAGCCGATTCCTATAAAAGGAAGATAGTGTGGGTTGGAGACGAAGATCGTGATAACGGCAATACCAAGGATGATGATAGCAGTACTCAGGTTATTGGATCCCACGAGAGCAACGATCGGGAGCACACTCACCAGAATCATGATCATGAACCAGATGCCTGTGGTTTTTCTCTTTGAGCGGTCGATGACATAGGCCAGAAAGAGTATGACGGCAAGCTTTGCATATTCTGAAGGCTGAAAAGACAGAGGGCCTATGGAGAGCCACCGCCTGGAACCGTTGTACTCATCACCGAAGAAAAGTACAGCCAGAGACAGTAAAAGTGAGAGAACATAAAGAGCAGGAGCCAGTGCCAGAAGTTTGTGGTAATCCATTCGGGAGACGATGATCATGGCGAAAAATCCCAGGGCAGTTGCAAATAACTGCTTTTTGAAATAATATGCACTGTCATGGAATTTGACCCGGCCGTTATAGGCACTGGTTGAAAAAAGAAGGACAAGACCGCAGATGATCAAAATCATGACAAGAACAAGCAGAGTATAGTCAATACTGTATTTTTTCTTCATAGCGGACCCTTCAGCATTATACATGCGTCTTTTTCATTAGTTTATGAGATCAGATCCCTTGTTATGCAGGCACACACTCACACCTGTATAATGCCGTGTCAAAGAATGTGACAGCTGCATACTATATTGAGAGAAGACTGACGGGAGTTAAAAGCATTGGGCCTATATGAAATTGAAGGGGGAATTCCTCTGGATGGAGAAGTTCGTATTCAGGGGTCAAAAAATGCTGTCCTTCCCATGATGGCAGCCGCACTGCTGCAAAGAGGAACACTTTGCCTGAAAGGTTGTCCTGACATTCTGGATGTGCGATGCATGGAACGGATTTTAAAGAGTATCGGCGCCGGGATTAAAAGGGATGCCGATGATATATATATAGACTGCAGTCAAATAGATTCAGAAGCTGTACCGGGAGCGTATGCCGATAAGATGCGCTCCTCTGTTATTTTAATGGGGGCGTTGCTTGGCAGAACGAAAAAAGTCCGAATCGGGCTGCCCGGTGGGTGTACAATTGGAAAAAGACCTGTCGACTTACATCTGATGGTTCTGGAGGCATTGGGAGCACACCTTAAAGTGGAAGATGGTATGATTACAGGATATGCTGATGAAATGAAAGGAGGATTCTACAGATTCGAACGGCGCAGTGTGGGGGCTACAGAGAATGCTGTTCTGGCAGCCGTCTGTGCCGATGGAGTGACGATTCTTGAAAACTGCGCGAAAGAGCCGGAGATTGTTCATCTGTGCCGTCTGTTACGAGCCATGGGGGCGGAGATAGAAGGCGAAAAGAGTGGGAGAATCTGTATCAAAGGGGTTTCCGTATTGACCCAAACCACTTTCCAGGTGCCTGCGGACCGAATTGTCGCGGGAACTTATCTTCTGGCCGGGGCGGCGACCCGAGGACAAATTATACTGGATCAGGCGCCAGATGAAGAGATGAGTGCTCTTCTTTCAGTATATCATAAAATGGGTGGACAATATGAAGTAAAAGGTGGTAAACTAATATCGGACAGTCGGAACCTTAAGTATCCGGCTGCGTATCTTGAAACCGAAGAATATCCGGGATTTCCCACGGATCTTCAATCCCCTCTTTTGGCTGTATGCGCCGGAGTGACAGGGGTGAGTCAGGTGAATGAGACAATATTTGAAAACCGTTTTAAAGCAGCCCTGCAGATGAGAAAAATGGGTGCAGATATCCGGATAGAGAAAAGCACGGCGATTGTTCATGGATGCTCTCTCTATGGCGCAGATGTCGAAGCCTTTGATTTAAGAGGCGGTGCGGCCCTGGTTCTGGCCGGGCTTTGTGCGAAAGGAACCACTCGAATTTCTGGAATTCGCCATATAGAGCGCGGATATCAGGACATCTGCGGCGATATTCGAAGCCTAGGTGGGAGAATCAAAAAAAAGGTTGAATGAATGAATGACTTGTGGAGGATTTCATGGGACACAAAAGGAAAAGAGGACTGCCCAAGAGAAAGAAACGCTTGATCAGAGCTATGGCTGGCGGGATTTTTTTAATGGGAGTTTTGCTGTTTATCATTATCTTTTATACGATGAATGTTCAGGTTGAGGGAAATAAACGCTGCACAGATGATGAGATCAAGGGTATGGTTATGAAGGAACCATTCTCCTGGAATACTTTCCTGATGTCAAGATTAAAGAGCCACATCACATATGGCAGACAGACAGTGATAGAGTCTGTAGATGTTGAGTATTTGAATCATAATTCAATTATCCTTCATGTCAGTGAGAGATATCCCATTGGATATGTGGAGTATGAGGGCTTTTATTATTATTTTGATAAAAAAGGAACAGTGTTGCAGACGATGCCAAAAGAGGAGACGGAACAGAAAACCTCCGACAAGTATAAAGAATATGAAGATGTCCCGCTGATCACGGGACTTGAGTTTAACAGCGAGAAAGAGGGAACAAAAATAAAGGTAAAAGACGTTCGGGTTCTCGACAGCATTCTGGAACTTATGAGAATGTTTGACAAGTACAGCATGAAACCCGACAGCGTTGAACTGTCCGGACAAGATGATTTTACACTACATTACGGAAATATTAGAGTGAATCTTGGAAAAGACGAAAGATTAGAAGATAAGATGACCAGAGCTGTGGCGATCATCCCCGAGCTGTCGAATGAATCAGGCACCCTTCATCTGGAAGACTATAAGTCTGATACTCAGAACATTATTTTCGATAAAGAATGAATCGCCAGTCTGTCAGGGGTTGTGAAACATTACGAAAAAGTAAAAAAAGAGTGAAAAAGTAAAAAAAGAGTTGATTAATCCTTGAAGAAAAGATATTATAATACTATATGCAACATGACTTTGGAACCCGAACAACATGACAAGGGAGCCCAATCAGGGCGGACTTCGAATGTTGCAGGATTGTGGGAGTGTGAAACACGGAGCAATCCGTGTATGTGTAAAGAAAAACAAATGATCAGGACAAAAGCTTACCCGGCCGGGTAGTAGAAATAGGCATATGCCGTGAAGGAGGAAGTACCTTGTTAGAAATTATGACAAATGAAGCGGAATCGTCCGCAAAGATTATCGTCATCGGTGTCGGTGGCGCTGGGAACAATGCAGTTAACCGCATGGTCGATGAAACAATAGGAGGGGTGGAGTTTGTCGGTGTCAATACCGATAAACAGGCATTAGCTTTATGCAAAGCTCCTACCGTTCTTCAGATTGGGGAGAAACTGACAAAAGGTCTTGGTGCCGGGGCAAAACCGGAAATTGGTGAGAAAGCTGCGGAAGAGAGCGTTGAAGAGATAAAGCAAATATTGGAAGGTGCAGATATGGTATTCGTCACCTGTGGTATGGGCGGAGGAACTGGTACCGGTGGGGCTCCGATTGTGGCCGGGATCGCAAAAGAGATGGGTATCTTGACGGTCGGCGTTGTCACAAAACCGTTCAGATTCGAGGCAAAGACCCGTATGAGTAATGCCCTTATGGGAATTGATAAATTAAAGCAGAACGTGGATACATTGATTGTGATCCCGAATGACAAACTTCTTGAGATTGTTGACCGCAGAACTACCATGCCGGAAGCTCTGAAAAAGGCCGATGAAGTTCTTCAGCAGGCAGTACAGGGCATTACAGACCTGATCAATCTGCCGGCACTGATTAATCTGGATTTTGCAGATGTTCAGACCGTTATGACGGACAAGGGTATCGCCCATATTGGTATCGGAGAGTCAAAGGGAGACGACAAAGCTCTCGAAGCTGTACAGCAGGCCGTTTCCAGTCCGCTTCTTGAGACTACAATCGAAGGTGCAACCCATGTTATCATCAACATTTCCGGTGATATCTCTCTTATGGATGCCAACGATGCCGCAAGCTATGTACAGAATCTGGCCGGAGAAGATGCGAATATCATCTTTGGTGCGATGTATGACGATTCTTTGACAGATACCTGTAAGATCACTGTGATCGCAACAGGTCTGGATGATTCAACAGCAAAACAGGCAAGTGTATCTGCATCCAGAAAAGCTTCGGAAAATAAACAAAAGACGAATAGTAATCCTGGATTCAAGATGCCTTCTCTGAATATGCCTAATTCTGGCACGTCTTCTCAGCCAAGACCGGCATCCGGTCAGGTGACAAGCAATGTACCGAAGAAGGATATCCAAATTCCGGACTTTTTGAAGAATCGCAGTCGATAAACATAATCTTAACATGAACATATCAGAGCAGGGGCTTTTGAAAGGCACCCTGCTTCAGCTATTTGAGGTGTGAAATGAAGATCAGCGGAAATACAAAATTAACGGGGCTTCTTGGAAGCCCGGTGGCGCACAGTATCTCTCCGCTTATGCACAATGAATCCTTTCGTGTACTTGGACTCGACTACGTCTATCTTTGTTTTGACGTGAAAGAGAACTGCCTGAAAACTGCAGTGGAAGGACTGAAAGCATGCGGCATCAGAGGGTTTAATGTTACGATGCCGAATAAGAACAGAATAGTCTCTCTGATGGATCATCTGTCGCCTGCTGCCAGCCTGATCGGAGCGGTGAACACGGTGATCAATGATGGAGGTGTTCTCACAGGATGCAATACAGACGGTGTGGGATTTATGCGTTCTGCACATGCTGCAGGGTATGATATTATTGGTCAGGAGATGACTGTGCTTGGAAACGGTGGTGCTGCGACTGCGGTATGTGCGCAGGCGGCACTTGATGGAGTAAAAAGAATTCATATATTTTTGCGAAGAGAAAGCACTTATTACGACAGAACCGAGAAACTGGCAAAAAGGCTAAATGAAGAGACATCCTGCGAAGTACTTCTGTATGAACAGGGGGATGTTGAAAGTCTTCAAAGCTGCATCCTGCAAAGTGCGATTTTGGTAAACGGCACCCCTGTGGGGATGTCGCCGGATGTGGATCATTCGCTGATCGAGGATTCCTCTTTATTACGGCCCGGTTTGATTGTAAGTGATCTGATCTACGAGCCAAAAGAGACGAAACTCTTAAAATTGGCACGATCTGTAGGCTGCCATACATTCAATGGAATGTATATGCTGCTTTATCAGGGTGCAGAATCCTTTCGGTTATGGACAGGTCATATGATGCCAGTTGATCGGATCAGAAAGATGTACTTTGAGGTTTGAGATGAGTTTAAGAATAAAAAGCATAACTCTTGGAGATGGGATTCCCAGGATATGCGTTCCTATTACGGGTAAGAGCAGGGAAGAGATCTTATCACAAAGTGAGATTATTGCCAGAAGCCAACCGGATCTTGTAGAATGGCGAAGTGATTACTATGAAGATGTTCTGAAGGGAGAGAGTGCACTTCAAATCCTTGAGAGTCTCTCTGGAATTTTTGGGGGGATTCCCGTTATATTTACATTCCGTTCAGTTGAAGAGGGCGGAAATAAAGAAATCAGCGTTTGGGAGTATCAGACGTTAAATATCGCTGTTGCACAGCAGGCAAAGGCGGATCTGATTGATGTAGAGGTTTACCGAAAAGACTTTAATGCCTGCTCAATGATCAGACAGATCCATCACCTGAATGGCAAGGTTGTCGGGTCAAATCATAATTTCCAAATCACATATGAGAGTGAGAAAATGGCTGAGATTTTATACGGTATGGATGAGTGTGGGGCAGATATCCTTAAGCTTGCCATGATGCCGAAAACGCCAGAGGATATCCTGCGCTTATTTGAAGTGACACGTCAGGTATCCGATAATACCCAAAAGCCTGTAGTGACTATGTCTATGGGGAACTTGGGGAAAATCAGCAGAATCGGCGGCGGAGTCTTTGGTTCTGCCATAACATTCGCATCGGCAGTTGATGTGTCTGCACCTGGTCAGATTCCGCTCAGTGAGATGAGACATATTCTGGCGACGATTTATAACAGCACAGCAAAACAGTGATGAAGAACTTGGCAGGTCAAAAAAGGTTATACCACAAAGCAGTAATACAGGCTTTGTGGTATAACCTTTTTTGATGAAAGAAAATATTGCTTTTGACTTTCGCTTTTTTGCTCTTATTGTTTTGTTGTGTGCTGCGTTAAAAGTGGATTTGTGTCGAACTTTTCTTTGGAATAGCTGCCCTGTTTTGACAAAATTAACAAAGGGTAATGTCTATAATAGTATTTGTTGCTCCAGTAAGTACTCATAAGTCTGCAGGGGGGTGCTTTTGTATTACGAATTCTATCTGGATGTTTATTTCTTAGAGAATCTCGTGATGAACTATGCATTATTACGCATTACAAACAAACTTCTTGGATGTTCTGCCACGCACCTTCGAAGTTTGCTGTCTGCTGCGGTTTCATCAGCAGCATCTGTATGCATAATACTGCTGTACCGATACAGCATGATAAGTACGATACTGGTTTCTGTGGCTGCAAATACTTTAATGGTAAGATTTGGCTGCAAAATCAAAGATGGAAAACTCCTGGTACGAGGTATCTGCCTGTTCTATACAGGGAGTGCGGGTATGGGGATGTTGTTCTCAAACTTAAGAAGAATGACAGGTGCGACAGGTGTGAGGGCATTCGTTGTTACGACGGCTGCAGCATATTGCTGTATCAGTCTTGTTTCCTGGATTTGTAACAGACTGAAAAGAAAACAGCAGCGTATCTGCGATGTCACTCTTTTCCAGGGCGGAAGAGAAATACATCTGAGGGGACTTTACGATACAGGCAATATGCTTTGGGATACCACTTTGCAAAGCTATGTGTCAGTCATTGACATTGTGCCTGTAAAGGAACTGCTTTCAGAGGAAGCCGCAGAGGAGCTTGCTAAATTCTGTCAAAAAGATATCTGTGATAAACCAGAACTTCTTTTGACATTAAAGCCTCACTATATTCCATACAAATGTGTAGGCTGTGAGATGGGACTGCTCCCTGCTGTTGTTCTGGATACGATGTATCTGAAACAAAATGGTGTACAAAAAGTGATTACTCACCCGGTAATTGCTGTCGATAAAACCTATAGTTCTTCTCTCCGGAGCTATCAGATGATTTTGAACCCGAATCTAATAGACAGTTAGGAGGAATTCATATATGTTGATGCAAGCTACGCTGCCAAGCCATTTTCGGCTTCGCATGCTGCCCAGATTTCAAACGGTGATGTATAAGAAACCGGGTGAACTTTTTTATATAGGTGGAAATGATGTTCTGCCGGAACCGCTTGGTGCCACAGATGAGGCGCGGGCAATCTCCCAGCTTTCAGGGGAGACAAGTGAAGCCGAAGCCGCCAGAAGTAAGCTAATTGAACATAATCTAAGACTGGTCGTGTACATTGCGCAGAAATTCGATAATACCGGAGTTGGTATTGAAGATCTGATATCTATTGGAACCATTGGACTGATCAAAGCGATCAATACATTCAACGCAGAAAAGAAAATAAAACTGGCGACCTATGCGTCTAGATGCATCGAGAATGAGATTCTTATGTATCTGCGCAGAAATAATAAGACAAAGATGGAAGTCTCTATCGATGAACCACTGAATGTAGACTGGGACGGCAATGAACTCTTGTTGTCTGACATATTGGGAACCGATGAAGACATTATATACAAGGGAATTGAAGACGAAGTTGAAAAGAAACTTCTTGGAAAAGCGATTGGAAAGCTAAATGACAGAGAACAGACAATCGTTAAACTCAGATTTGGAATAAACATGCCTGAGGGAAAAGAAAAGACACAAAAGGAAGTCGCTGACTTGCTGGGAATATCTCAGTCATATATCTCCAGACTGGAAAAACGAATCATGAAACAGCTAAGACGCGAAATCGTTAAGTACGAATGACCGCGGAATGCATAAACACCCTTTTTTCGCACTGTATTTTTATTGATGCAGTGGCGCAAAAGAGGGTGTTTTTGTCTTGTCAAGGGCTAAAACTTTATTAAATTTCGTCCCAAAACGCATACTTAGACACCAGAATGAGAATCATTTTATTAAAGACAAAAACACGATACCACATCTTTTGACTCTGGTATCATAGAAAATAGAAATAGGAGGATTCTTGTTATGGCACTTAATAAAGTTGAAATATGTGGTGTGAATACGGCAAAGCTTCCGATTCTGACGAACGAAGAAAAAGAGACTCTTCTTTTCAAAGTGAAAGAGGGAGATGAGGAAGCCAGACAGCGTTACATCAAAGGTAATCTGAGACTTGTCTTAAGCGTGATCAAGCGTTTTTCGAGCAGCAACGAGAACGCGGATGATCTGTTTCAGATCGGATGTATCGGACTTATTAAAGCGATTGACAATTTTGACACTACAATGAACGTGAAGTTCTCAACCTATGCAGTTCCAATGATTATCGGTGAGATACGCCGTTATCTGCGAGATAATAATGCCATTCGTGTTTCGCGGTCACTTCGGGATACCGCTTACAAAGCGATCAATGCTCGCGATATGTATATGAAACGAAATATGAAAGAACCTACCATTATGGAAATAGCGGATGAAATTGGAATTGATAAAGAGGATATTGTCTATGCGCTGGATGCGATTCAGAGTCCTATGAGCCTTTATGATCCGGTTTATACAGAGGGCGGTGATACTCTATACGTCATGGATCAAGTCAGCGATAAAAAGAATAAGGAAGAAAACTGGGTTCAGAATCTTGCTTTATCCGATGCGCTTGATAGACTTGCCAAGAGAGAAAGACATATTATAAACCTTCGTTTTTATGAAGGAAAAACACAGATGGAGGTGGCGGATGAGATAGGAATCTCACAGGCACAGGTCAGCCGTTTAGAGAAAAGTGCACTTCGCAGCATGAAAGCATATTTGAATTAAAACTTGACAATTTAAAAACGTAAGCTTACACTAACTATTAGAGAGATGTCTCTGAAAAGGATTATCTTCTGAAAGGAAATTTTCCTAAAAGAAATAGGGAAGGAAAGATCAGTCATGACATTAAAAGAATTGGAAATTGGCCAGTCAGCAGTGATTGAAACTGTTGGCGGTGAAGGTCCGCTTCGGCAGCATTTTCTCGATATGGGCGTGATCCCGGGTGTGGAGGTCACACTTGAAAAATATGCACCGATGGGTGATCCCATGGAATTGCGTATTCACGGTTATGAGCTTACACTGCGCTTAACGGATGCAGAAAAGATCAAGATTCAGCTGTCACATAAAAAAACCAGAGAAAAAGCAGAACAGACAAAAGAAAAAGCAAAAGAAGTTTTGGATATGCATATCGAGCACCCCGGTCTCGGGGAGGGAGGAAGATTCCATGTAAAAGCGGATGAGCACCCTCTTCCAGACGGCACGGTGCTCACATTTGCGCTTGCAGGTAATCAGAACAGCGGAAAGACAACACTGTTTAATCAATTAACCGGATCTAACCAACATGTTGGCAACTTCCCCGGTGTTACGGTGGATAAAAAAAGCGGAACAATCAAGCGACATCCGGATACTTTGGTGACGGACCTGCCCGGGATCTATTCCCTGTCCCCTTACAGCAGCGAGGAAGTTGTCTCTTTGCAGTTCATCCTGAACGAAAAGCCAAAGGGTATCATCAATATTGTGGATGCGACGAATATGGAGAGAAATCTCTATCTGACAATGCAGCTGATGGATCTGGATGTGCCTGTTGTGCTTGCACTTAATATGATGGATGAGGTGACGGGTAACGGCGGTTCTGTGAAGATCAATGAGATGGAGGAGATGCTTGGGATTCCGGTGGTTCCGATCTCCGCGGCGAAAAACGACGGGATTGATGAACTTATTCAACATGCCGTTCACATAGCAAAATATCAGGAGCGCCCAGGCAGAAAAGATTTCTGTGATGAAAATGATCACGGCGGTGCTGTACACAGATGTCTGCACGGAATTATGCATTTGATCGAAGACCATGCAAAAGCGGCAGATATTCCCGTTCGGTTTGCTGCGACCAAGATTATCGAAGGAGACAAGCGAATTACCGGTGCACTTGCTCTTGATCAAAATGAAGAAGAGGCGATTGAACATATTATCACTCAGATGGAGACGGAACGGGGTCTGGATCGTACGGCGGCGATCGCCGATATGCGTTTCTCCTTTATTCAGAAACTGGTTGACAGCTGTGTGATCAAACCGAAAGAGAGCAAAGAGCGGGAGAGAAGCCGCAGGCTTGACCGGATACTTACTGGAAGATATACGGCGATTCCATCTTTCATAGTGATTATGGGAATGGTTTTCTATCTGACCTTCAACGTAATTGGATCATTTCTTCAGGATAAACTGGAAACCTTCATCGAATGGCTGACAAAGCTTGTGGACATAGGGCTTACATCGTGGAATGTCAATGAAGCGTTACATTCACTGGTCGTAGACGGTATCTTTAACGGTGTTGGCAGTGTCTTAAGTTTTCTGCCCATTATCGTGACATTGTTCTTCTTCCTGTCATTACTTGAAGACACAGGATATATGGCAAGGGTTGCATTTGTAATGGATAAACTTCTGCGAAAGATCGGGTTATCCGGAAGAAGCATTGTGCCGATGCTTATCGGTTTCGGATGTTCTGTGCCGGCGGTTATGTCCAGCCGAACCCTGCCATCAGAGAGAGATCGGAAGATGACGATCACGCTGATACCTTTTATGAGTTGTACCGCGAAACTTCCAATCTATGGATTCTTCACAGCAGCATTTTTTCCGAAGCATGCAGGCCTTATTATGGTTTGTCTGTATTTTCTGGGTATTGTAGTTGGAATTCTCACGGCCCTGATCTCGAAAAGCAGCATATTCAAAGGCGAAGCAGTTCCATTCGTCATGGAACTTCCAAACTACCGTCTGCCAGGTGCAAAGAATGTATTAAGACTCCTCTGGGAGAAAGCAAAAGACTTCCTTCAGAGGGCATTTACAGTGATCTTTATCGCCACAATTGTGATATGGTTCCTGCAGACTTTTGATCTGCATCTGAACATGGTATCTGATTCCAAGGACAGTATTCTGGCATTGGTTGCAGGATTTATCGCACCGATCTTTAAACCCCTGGGACTGGGAGACTGGAGAATTAGTACCTCGCTGATTGTCGGATTCCTTGCAAAAGAGAGCGTGGTTTCTACACTTTCTGTTTTATTTGGAAGTACTGCAGCACTGCTGAAAGCGATGGAGCCACTGGCAGCGGCATCTATGCTGGTGTTCTGTCTGCTGTATACACCATGTGTTGCAGCGGTTGCATCAATCAAGAGAGAACTTGGCGGCAAATGGGCGGCAGGAATTGTAGTTCTTCAGTGTACGGTTGCCTGGATCGTCGCTTTTATAGTAAGAATGGTTGGAATGCTGTTCGTATAAGCTGGAAGCGGTAAAGG
>ENA-UOOI01001331-UOOI01001331.1-fermentation-metagenome-genome-assembly--contig:-NODE-1331-length-26395-cov-59.934548_pt1 | contig 26395 bp, 25 predicted proteins | sample MGYA00245779_ERZ724027 | MGnify/ENA primary metagenome ERZ724027 (study PRJEB28704, sample SAMN03018318) | fermentation metagenome | biome: anthropogenic terrestrial biome; feature: soil...
TATGCAAAGACTTGCCAAAGGCTCCGCCTTTGGGAACCGCGCTTCCCGGAAGCCCAGACGAAATTTGCAACCCGGCTTTTTATTCCTTTTCCGGCGTCACATACAGGGTCTTGTATTTCACATAAATCACCATGCCGGGCCGTGCGCCCTGCGGCTTGCTGACGTGGCGCACCCTGGTATAATCCACCGGCACGCGCGAAGAATCCTTCGCGCGGCTGTGGGCGGCGGCGAGCTTCGCCGCCGCGAGCACGGCGGCTTCGGTCGGCTCGCGGCCATCCGTCACGAGGATCGTGTGGGAGCCGGGGATATTTTTCGTGTGGAACCAGATGTCGTTATGGTCCGCCTGTTTCAAAGTCAGGCGGTCGTTCTGGCGGTTGTTCCGCCCCACCAGCACGCGAAAGCCGTCCGGCACGGAAAATTCCAGCGGGGCGGAGGCCGCAAGCGGCCTCTGTTTCCCGCGCTGCGGACGGATGTAGCCCTGCTCCCGCAGCTCCTGCCGGATCTCTTCCAGATCGCGCTCCGTCCGCGCGCGGCTCAGCTCCTCCAGAACCGTGTCCAGATAGGCAAGCTCCTGCCGGGCCTGCTCGATCTGCCCGGTCAGCTTTTCCTCCGCCGTGCGCGCCTTGCGGTATTCCTTATAATATTTCTGGGCGTTCTGCGACGGCGTGAGGAGCGGGTCGAGCCGGATGCGCACCGCGGGAAGGGATTCGTCGTAGAAGTTTTCCAATTGAGCGGAGGTCATCCCTCTTTCCAGCCGGTACAGGTTCGCGTTGATGAGGTCCCCCGCAACGCGCAGGGCATCCCGGTCGGCGCACTGCGCCAGCTCGCCGCGCTGGGCGTTGATCTTCCGGCTCAGCCGGCCCGAAACCGTGGTGAGCACCCGCAGAAGGTCCTGCTCTTTGACCCGCATGCGGTCGATGCGGTCGCGCTCGCCGTAAAAGGAATCCAGCAAGCCGGAAAAGCTCCCGGCCTCGCGCACCACGGCGGAGCTGCCGTACTGCTCCATGCGGAAAAAGGAAAAGTCCCTCGGCTTCTGATCCGGCCCCACCACGAGGAACGGGCGGCCCTGCACGTTCCCGACCGTCTCCTTCAGCCGCTTCAGGAAAAACAGAAGCCGCTCCTCCTGCTCGCCGGTCATCTCCTTTGCGGAAAGGTCGGCTCCATGCCCCGCGCGGTGCTGAAGCTCGCGGCAGACCACCGGCGACACCCCCTGAAGGACCGAAAGCAGGCCCTTCGAAAGCTCCACGTTCTTCGGCAGGCTTTTCAGCGCGCCGATCACCCGGGAAGGCTCCGTTTCCAGCAGACACAGCTTGTTCTGCGGGGGCGGAAGCTGGTACGCCATGCCGGGCAGCACCAGCCGCTCCGAGCTCATCTCGGCGTCGACGCGTTTCAGGGCGTCGATGATCTTCCCTTCCCCGTCCACAAAAATGATGTTGCTGTACCGGCCCATGATCTCCGAAACCAGGGTCAGTCGCACGCTGTCGCCCAGCTCGTTCACCGCGTCGAAATCCAGGCAGAGCATCCGCTCGAGCTGCGGCTGGCGCACCGAAACGAGGCGCGCGCCGGTCAGCTTTTTGCGCAGGAGCATGCACAGCATGGGCGGCTGCTTCGGATTTTCCGGAACGGCTTCGGTGAACTGAATCCGCGCGCTGTTCGCCCGCGCGGAAATCAGCAGCTTGAAAATCTCGCTGCGGGTGCGCAGGATCAGCACCATTTCCTCGCGGTTCGGCTGGTAGATCTTATCCACCCGCGCCCCCAGCGCCGTGTGCTCGATCTCGGTTTTGATATGTCTTAAAAAGGCTCCGTCAAGCGCCATGAAATTCCTCCCTTACAGGTACTCCGCCGGGTCGCGCATCACGCGGGATTTCCGGAACGACACGGCCGGGAACCGCTCGCTCAGGCGCTTTTGCAGCGGGATGATCACGACATCCTCCGTGCAGAAATGCCCGGCGTCCACCAGCGTCACGCCGGACTGCGCCGCCAGAAGAAGCTGGTGGTGCTTGGTGTCCGCGGTGACGAACGCGTCCAGCCCGGCCTTTGCAGCGTCCGGCAGAAGCTCCGCCCCGCCGCCGCTGCAAAGGCCGACCGTCTTCACCTTTTTGCCGCCGTCCACATATTTCAGGCCGCCGCAGTGCAGCGCCTGCTTGACATAAACCGCGAATCCGCGCGGGTCGTATTCCTGTTCCAGCTCGCCCATCAGGCCCTCGGCAAGGCCGCTTTCCCGGTATTCGCGCAGCGTGCGGACGTTCCGAAGGCCGAGCGCCCCGGCAAGGCAGGTGTTCACCCCGCCCGGCGCGAGATCCAGATTCGTGTGCGCGCAGACGGCGGCGATGCCGTGCCGCGCCAGCAGATAGGGCGCGGTGTGCGGGATCAGCCGTTTCAGCGGGTCGAAAATGACCGGGTGGTGGCTGACGATCAGCTGCGCGCCGAGCCGCGCCGCCTCTTCCACCACGCCCGGCGTGATGTCGAGCGACAGAAGCACCGAGGAGACCGGAACATCCCTGTCCCCCACGAGGAACCCCGCGTTGTCAAAATCCATCGCCGTCGCAAAGGGCGCGAAGGAATCCAGAAAATCGTAAATATCCCCTGCCGTGACCCGTTTCATCGTTCGTTCTCCTCTCTGATTTTGTCGATTTGCTCCGCGATGCGGAGCAGCTCCGCCGCCTGTTCCCGCTTTCCCTCCATCAGGCATCCCCCCGCGCGGCGGCGGAGCCTGACGGCCTGCTTTTTCAGGTAGGCGCGCCCGGCGGCGCTTTCCGCCGAAAGCCGCCCGAGATACGGGTAAAGCTCCCCGCCCCCGGCGCGCTCCGGGTCGTACTGCGCCAGCATCGCCGTGTAGACGCGCCCGCGGGAAACGGCCGCCTCTTCGCGCAGAAGGGCAAAGCCCTCCCGCCGCAGGAAAAGCCGGAGCTCCGTTTCGCGGGTCATCGGCTGAAGGATCAGGCGGCGATTGTCCAGCCGCAGCCAGTCCGCTTCGGAGACGATGCGGGCGATCAGCTCCCCGCCCATCCCCGCCAGCACGACGTCGTCCGCTTCCCGCGGGGAGACGGCGGAAAGCCCGTCCGAAATTCTCGTGACGATATGCTCCGCGCCGCAGCGCGCGATGTTTTCTTCTGCCCGTTTCAGCGGGCCGGGGCGAACGTCCACGGCGACGGCGGAAGAAATCAGGCCCCGCTTCATCAGCCACACGGGAAGATAGGCGTGGTCGGTGCCGACGTCGGCCAGCTTCGCCCCCGGGCGCACCATGCCGGCGCACATCCGCAGCCGGGGATCGAGCTCAAAAAGGCGGTCCACACTTTCCCCTCGCTTTTCATAAAACAGCCGCCCGGCAGAACACCGCCGGACGGCATGGAAGATTGGCCTGTTCGTTTTTACGATTTATGAAAATGAAAAACGTGGTTGTTCAGCACCTGTACCATCTCATCGGGGTCGACGCCGTGAACCATGCAGGCCTGTTCCAGTGTTTCACCGCGCGACGCCGGGCAGCCCAGGCAGTACATCCCCATTTCCATAAAGAAAGGCGCGGTCGTGCGGTCCAGATTCAGAATATCGTCGACAACGGTATCCCTTTTGATTTCGGTAATTTCGGCCATATTGCAGTCCTCCGTTTTTGACTTCGTTCGGTTTGACGATCCTGTACGCATGAACCGAAAGGTTTTTTTCACGGCTCCCGCCGTGCGAATCGGCCGCCGTGCGGCTGATTCATTACACCATATTATAATACCCTCGGACAAAGTTTGCAATACATTTTCATTTTTCTTTCCGGAAATAAAAAAGCCCCGGGATGGCCGGGGCTCCGTCTCAAAAAAGAAATATATTTATTTTTCTCTCATTTTTGCAAAGCATTCGCTGCAGTATACCGGGCGATCTTCGCGTGGTTTGAAGGGGACCCGCGCCTCTTTTCCGCAGGCGGCGCAGGTGGCTACATACATTTCTCTTTCGGGCTTTGCCGCGTTTTTGCGCTTGTCACGGCAACTTTTACACCTCTGCGGCTCATTGACGAAGCCCTTGGAAGCGTAAAACTCCTGTTCCCCGGCGGTGAAAACGAATTCAGCGCCGCACTCTTTGCAGACGAGAGTCTTGTCTTCGTACATTTGATTTACCTCGCTTTGAATAAAGATATTTGCCCGTAGACGGATTTGCACCGACTCCTTTGGTTACCAACGCTCTACTTAAGCTACCAGGGCATCATTATCTAAAATGATTCCTTCAGTTTCCGGCGCACCCGCTGAATCGCGTTGTCCGCCGCTTTTACGGAGACGGAGAGCTTTCCGGCGATTTCGCCGTAGCTGCACCCGCCCAAATATAAAAAGAGGACCTGTTGTTCCATCTTAGATAAGGTTCGATTGATGCGGTCTTTCAATGCCTGCATATTTTCCCTGTCGATCAGTAACGTTTCCGGATCGGTAGCCTGGGTTTGAGCTGAAACGAAAGAAGCATTCAGTGTGGGGTCTTCCTGCGCGTCATTCAGAGAAATAAAATGATTCAAAGGCAAATTCTTACGGTTCGCCGCACCGCGGCACGCCGTAATCATTTGGCGGTAAATGCAAATGCCCGCATAGGTCTTGAAGCTGGCGGCCCCGTCTTCCCGGTAGCTGTGGGCCGCGCTCAGCAGGCCTAGAAGGCCCTCCTGGCACAGGTCGTCCGCTTCCATTCCGCTGCCGCGCAGCGAGGCGGCCTTGGCGCGAATCAGCGCCATATACCTTGAGGTCAGCTCCATAAATGCATCCGGGTTGCCCTTGTTGAGAAGAACAATCACCTGCTTGTCGGAAAGCTCCGACATCTCATCCATCAAATTCAGCACCCCATGCATTTAAGGATTCATCAATTGCCTTCATTGTAACCGATCATCCGGCGTAAGTCAAGATTCATTTATAAAAAACACAAAAAATCAAAAATTTTTTTGATAAAATAGTAACAGAATCACAAAGAAATCCGCTGGATTTGAAAAAAGGCCCGCCCTCCCGGCACGATGCTTTTTCCCGTTTGCTTTTCCGCGCCTGTTTTTGGGAATTGCGCAAAAACCGACGGGGATGTATAATATTTTTATCTGGATTTACGGAGGGGATCGCAATGGTGGCGCAGCTGCACAGCATGGGCCTGTGGGGGATGGATGCTTTTGTGGTGGAGGTGGAGGCCGATATTTCATCCGGCCTGCCCTGTTTCGATCTGGTGGGCCTTCCCGACGCGGCGGTGAAGGAATCGCGCGACCGGGTCCGCTCCGCCCTGAAAAACTGCGGGTTCGATTTTCCGGTGTCGAAAATCACGGTGAATCTGGCGCCGGCGGATAAACGAAAAGAAGGGCCGATCTACGACCTGCCCGTGCTGGTCGCCATTTTGTGCGCGACCGGCCAGCTCCGCGCGGACCTTTCCCGCTGCGTTTTTGCCGGCGAGCTTTCGCTTTCCGGGGAGATGCGGGCGGTGAAGGGGGTGCTTCCCATGGCGATCGCGGCAAAGGAAAACGGGTTCCGCGATCTGTTCATCCCGGCCCAGAACGCGGCGGAGGGCGCCGTGGTGGAGGGGCTGAACGTCCACCCCGTGCCGAACGTGCAGGCGCTGATCGGCCATCTGACCGGCCGGGAGCTCATCCCGCCCGCTTCGGCCGACCGGGCCCCGCGCGGGAACCCGGGCGGCCCGATGCCGGATTTTGCGGATGTGCGCGGGCAGGATGGCGCGAAGCGCGCGCTGGAAATCGCCGCGAGCGGAGGCCACAACGTGCTTTTAATCGGCCCTCCCGGCTCGGGGAAAAGCATGCTGGCCAAATGCCTTCCCTCGATCCTGCCCGACATGACGCTGGAGGACGCGATCGAAACGACGAAAATCCATTCTGTGGCGGGCAACATCCCCAGCGGCGGCTCGCTGATCTGGACGCGCCCGTTCCGCGCCCCGCACCACACGGTGTCGCCCGCAGGCCTTTCGGGCGGAGGGACGGTGGTGCGCCCGGGTGAAATCTCCCTCGCGCACAACGGCGTCCTTTTCCTGGATGAACTTCCGGAGTTCCGGCGGGATGCGATGGAAGTCCTGCGCCAGCCGCTGGAGGACGGCAGGGTCACGATCTCGCGCGTCAGCGGAAGCGTGACCTACCCCTGCTCCGTCATGCTGGTGGCGGCCATGAACCCCTGCCCGTGCGGCTATTTCGGCCACCCCACCAGGCCCTGCATCTGCTCGCCGAACGCGGTGGACCGGTATCTGAACAAAATTTCCGGCCCGCTGCTGGACCGCATGGACCTGCATGTGGAGGTGCCGCCCGTCGGTTTCGACGCGCTCTCTTCCGGACAGAAGGCGGAAAGCTCCGCGGCGATCCGCGAGAGGGTGAACGCCGCCCGGGAAATCCAGCACCGCAGGCTGCGCGGCACCGGGATTTCCTGCAACGCCCGCATCACGCCGGATCTCCTGCACGAGGTCTGCCGCCTGAGCGCGCCCGCCCAGGCCCTGCTGAAAACGGCTTTTGAAAAGATGGGGCTTTCGGCGCGCGCGTTCGACCGCGTGCTGAAGGTTTCGCGCACCATCGCCGACCTGGACCAAAGCGAAACCATCGAGCCGCGCCACGCGGCCGAGGCCGTTCAGTACCGCGCGCTGGACCGGAAATACTGGAACAAAAGGTGAGGAATTTTTCGGAAGCCGGGAAAGATTTCCCCTTCTGCTTTCCGTGACAGCAGGAAGAAAAGAGAAAATTAAAATAGCGTAAGTTTTCCCGCACAAAGATTGGAAAATAAGGCCATCATCGTTTATAATAAAGGCAGTGCCGGATTTTCGGCACTGCTTTTGCTTATTTCGACCGCAATGACAGGAGGAATGAAATTTGAAGGACAGCATTCACAAATATTTCTATGTGGGCACCGTGCAGCGGATGACTCATCCGCCGGAGGAGATCGATGTTCTGGACTCCATCCGCACGCTGGGGAGCGACGATTTCTTCGACGCGGTGGAAATCAGCCGGTTCGAGGATGAAAGAAGCCGCTCCATCGCAAAAAACATGCTGGAGCAGGCGCATATGAAGGTCTGCTGCAGCGCCCGGATTCTCGGAACCGGTCTGAACCCGAACGACCTGAACGAGGAGGGCCGGGAAAAAGCGGAGAAGACGCTTCTGGAAGCGGTGGATGAAGCGCAGTATCTCGGCGCCGCGGGGATCACGTTCCTTTCCGGGAAATGGGAACGGGAGCGCCGCGGGGAAGCGTATGAGCAACTTCTGAAGACGACCCGCGCAGTCTGCGATTACGCCGCGAAGAAAAACATGACGGTGGAACTGGAAGTATTCGATTACGATATGGACAAGGCCGTGCTGATCGGCCCCGCGCCCTACGCCCAGAGGTTCGCCGCCGACATGCGCATGACCCACAGCAATTTCGGCCTTTTGGCGGATCTTTCCCATTTTCCGACCACCCATGAAACCAGCCGGTTCGTTGTGCGCACGCTTCGCCCCTACATCACCCATTTCCACATCGGGAACGCCGTGGTGAAAAAAGGGTGCGAGGCTTACGGCGACAAGCACCCCCGCTTCGGCTTCCCGAACAGCGCGAACGACGTTCCCGAGCTGCTCGACTTTTTCCGGGTGCTGAAGGAAGAGGGCTTTTTCCAGCCCGAGCTGCGCTATGTTCTTTCCATGGAGGTAAAGCCGTGGAAAAACGAGGATGCCGCGCTTGTGCTGGCGGGCACCAAGCGGGTCATCAAGCGGGCCTGGGCCCTGCTGGAAGACTGAAGCCGAAAAATGACGGTTGCGAGGGAATAAAATGAAAATCGTGATTCTGGATGGATATACCGAAAATCCCGGGGACCTGAGCTGGGATGGGTTCCGGAAATTCGGGGAGCTCACCGTTTACGACCGCACCCCGGCCGGGCTGATTCTGCCGCGGGCGCGGGAAGCAGACGTGCTGTACACCAACAAGACTCCCCTGACGCGGGAGACGATGGCGGCCTGCAAAAGCCTGAAATACATCGGCGTTCTGGCGACGGGCTACAACGTGGTGGATGTGGAGGCCGCGAAGGAGCTCGGCATCCCCGTCTCCAACATCCCGGCATACGGAACGGCCGCCGTGGCGCAGCACGCAGCCGCCCTGCTGCTCGAGATCTGCCAGCATGCCGCCCACCACAGCGACGCCGTCCACGCGGGCCGCTGGCAGAGATGCCCGGACTTCTGCTTCTGGGATTACCCGCTGATCGAGCTGGATGGCAAAACCTTGGGCATCATCGGCTTTGGAAGGATCGGCCGGGCGGTCGGGAAAATCGCCCGGGCCATGGGGATGAACGTCGTCGCGTCCGGCGGCCATCCCACCCCGGAGGGACGGGAGATCGCCGAATATGTGGAACTGGATGAGCTTTTCCGCCGCTCGGATGTCATCTCCCTGCACTGCCCGCTGACGCCCGAAACGAAAGGGATCGTCAGCCGGGACAGCATCGCCCGGATGAAGGACGGCGTCATTCTTCTGAACAACGCACGCGGGCCGCTGATCGTCGAGCAGGACCTTGCCGACGCGCTGAATTCCGGAAAAGTCTACGCCGCGGGCTTGGATGTGGTCTGCGAAGAGCCCATCCGCGCGGACAACCCGCTGCTCAAAGCGAAAAACTGCCTGATTACCCCGCACATCTCCTGGGCTTCCAAGGAAAGCCGCGGCCGGCTGATGAAGATGGCGGTGGAGAACCTGGAAGCCTTTGTCCGGGGGGCCCCGATCCACATCGTGAACCAATAAAAGAAGATTATAAAAAATGCGCTTCGATTCGGCTTTTGCCAGCAAATCGAAGCGTATTTTTTATGGATAGGAAAGCGGATTCTCTGCGGAGATTCTCACGCTTCTTTTTTCCGGTTCCTGTTTTTAAAATAGACAGGCAGGCCCACCAGCGTGATCAGGATCCCGACAAGAGACCGCACCGGGTCGCTGACGATGGTGCTGATCAGGATGTAAATCCCGCCGACGATTCCGACGATCGGGGTGATGGGGTAAAGCGGAACCCGGTAGCGCCCTTCCTGCGGCGGATTCTTCCTTCTGAGAAGGAACACGCCGAACACGCCCATCGTGAAGAAGATCCACAGGACAAAGACGAGCAGGTCGGTCAGGGTGTTGAAGGTCCCGGAGAAAATGTAAACCACCGCGAGAAGGCTCTGGAAAATCAGGGCGTTCGCCGGGGTGCGGAGCCTTGGATGAACCTTGCCGAGGACCCGGGAAAAGGGAAGCTGATCCCTCTCCCCCATGGCCTGCGGCACCCGGGCCGCCGTCATCAGGTAGCCGTTCAGCGCGCCGAACACCGAAACCATGATGCCCGCCGTGAGGAAGATGCCTCCGCCTTTTCCGAACAGAACCTCGGCCGCCTGCGCGCCGGGCGTGGAGGAAACGGCGACCACGTCGAGCGGCAGGATCTTGAAGATCGCGACGTTGAACAGCGCATAAATGAGGATGACCGCAGCCACCCCGAAGGAAATCACCCTGGGAAGCGTTTTGGCGGGATTTTTCAGCTCCCCGGCCATATTGGTCACGCTGATCCAGCCGTCGTACGCCCAAAGCGTGCCGAGGATCGCGACGCCGAACCCGGCCCCGGCCTGCGGCACTTCCATTCCCGCGGCCCCGGGCGCCGCGCCGGAAAACAGGCCGAAGCAGATGATCGCGATCACAGGGATCAGCTTCCCGACCGTCGCCAGGATCTGGATCACGCCGCCGCATTTGGTGGAAATGACATTCATGACGAGAATGAACGCCAGAACGGCCACCGCAAGCAGCTTCTGCTGAATCCCGCTGATCGGCAGAAAGAACTGCGCGTAGGTCGCGAACGCGATCGCCTGCGCCGCGACGGATGCGGGATAAGAGATAATCGTCTGCACCCAGCCGAGCAGAAAACCGGCGGAACCGCCGTACAGTTCCTCCAGATACGTGTAAAGCCCGCCCGCCTTGGGGATGGCTGCGGCAATTTCCGCCACCGTCAGCGCGGAGGCGAGGGTGATCAGTCCGCCCGCCACCCAGGCGAGGATGCTCATCGTGGGCGACCCCGCGTTTTTCAGAACGATGCCCGGCTTCAGAAAGATGCCCGAGCCGATGATCATCCCGACGACGATGGCCAGCGCTTCCAGGGATGTGACGGATTTTTTCATGGAACTGTTTTGCATGCGAACAGCGTCCTTTCAGAGTGAAAAAATAAAAAGACCCGGAAACATCTGCCTCGGCCGATCAAACACGGGCTTTCCTTTTGATATTATAGCGGACCGCAGGCCGTTTTTCAACAAAAAACTTCGGTACTCCGGCCTTCGGGCCGGAAGCAAAAACCGATGAACCGTTTCATCGGTTCGGTCAGGTATTTGTTTTTATGATAGACCACTCGAAACCGGCGCCGAAACGTAAGGCCGTTTATCCCGACGATATGAAGAAGCCCGTACTCCGCCTCTTTCCGGACGGCGCGCCGGGAAATGACGGAAACGCCGAGCCCCGCCGCGACCGCCGCCTTGATCGTGTCGGCGTTGTTGCAGGTCCATGTTTCCTTCCAGGTCAGGCCGCTTTCGTTCATCGCATCCTCAAAGGTTTTCCGCGTTCCGCTGCCCACTTCGCGGAGGATGAAGTTTTCCCGCTCCAGCTCTTCCGGCTCAACCCACGCGCGGCCCGCAAACGGATGCTCCGCCCCGCAGATCAGCACCAGCGTGTCTTCCAGAAAAGGCCGGCTCAGGATGTCCGGCAGAATGGTCTCCCCTTCCACAAGCCCCAGGTCGAGCCGGTCGCTTAAAATCATCTGCTCCACCTGCATGGTGTTGTCCTCCGTGACCCGCACCAGGCATTCGGGATTCTCGTGCTGAAAATCCGAAATCAAGCCCGGCAGGACGCACGAGCCGATCGTGACGCTCGCCCCGACGCGGATCACGCCGTTTTTGCACAGAGATCGCATCTCGCCTTCCGCATCCCGGTTCAAACGGATGATATGCCGGGCGTAGCCCAAAAGGTTCTCACCCGCCTCGGTCAGGTACAGCCTTCTGGAAAGCCGCTCGAACAGATGCACGCCGTAATGCCGTTCCATCTCCGAAATCGCCTGGCTTACCGCGGACTGCGACAGAAAAAGCGACTTCGCGGCGGCGGTCATATTCATGGCGTCGCAGACCGCGACAAAAATTTGAAAATGCCTCAGCGTCAATAGGATCTCCCCGATTCATTATAAATTACTTATTATGATAATTAAATAATAATATTTTACTTATAAAAAAGCAAGGGATATAATGACAATCTGTAAGGAGCTGATGAAATGAAAATAACAAACAGATTGCCGGGAATCGCGCTTGCCGCGCTGATCGCCGTTCCGGCGTGGCTTTTGGGCATGCTTTTCCCCGTCGTCGGCAGCCCGGTCCTCGGGATCCTGTTCGGCATGCTGCTCGCGCCTCTGAAACGCCCGGCCATACTGGAAAGCGGAATCACCTATACCTCCCGCAAGCTGCTCCAGTATTCGATTGTCCTTCTGGGGTTCGACATGAACCTGTTCCAGGTGTTCCGAGTGGGCGGACAGACCTTGAGCCTGATGGCATTTACCCTGACCGCTGCCTTTCTGACGGCCTATCTGGTCGGCAGGCTGCTGAAGGTGGACGGAAAGACCGGCACGCTGATCGGCGTGGGGACGGCCATCTGCGGGGGTTCGGCGATTGCGGCGGCGGCGCCCGTCATCGACGCCGACGACGAGGATGTCGCGCAGTCCATCTCCACGATCTTCCTGTTCAACGTGATCGCGGCTTTCCTGTTCCCGTTCCTCGGCCACCTGATGAATATGAGCGATTACAGCTTCGGTCTTTGGGCGGGCACAGCCGTGAACGACACGTCTTCCGTCGTGGCCGCGGGCTATACGTTCAGCAGCGCGGCCGGGGACCTCGCGGTGATCGTAAAACTCACGCGGACCCTGATGATCGTGCCCGTCACGCTGGCGCTCGCCCTGTTCACCTCCCGGAAAAAGGCCAGCCGGGGCGGCTATCCGTTCGTGAAGATATTTCCGTGGTTTGTGCTCGGGTTTGCGGCGGCCTGCGTCATCGGGACGTTCGCGCCCATGCCCGCGGGATCCGGAAAGCTGCTCTCGCAGATCGGAAAATTCGTCATCGTCATGGCGATGGCGGCGATCGGCCTGAACACCGATCTGAAAAAGCTCGTCAAAAAGGGCGGAAAACCGATTCTTCTCGGCCTTTGCTGCTGGGCCGTCCTTTCCGTGACGTCCCTTGCCGTGCAGCATTTCCTGTTCGCGGTCTGACAAAATAAATCTTCGTTCTCTTTGGAAACAAATTCCGGATATTTCCCGGAAAAGAAGCCCATCCGCTTCCCATGCCTGATTTTCTCATGAAATTTTCATGATTTTGTGATAGAATTCTCATATATGACTTTTATACTGAAACAAAATGGGGAAAGTGTGGGACGGAACATGCCGGAAAACAGGGTTCTGATTGTGGACGACGATAAAAACAGCCTCCGTTTTCTGGAGCTGGAGCTTCAGCACGAGGGCTACACCGTGGAGAAAGCGTACGACGGCCGCACCGGACTTCTGAAGGCGACACAGGAAGAGTTCGACCTGATCCTGCTGGATATCATGCTGCCGTTTCTCAGCGGGATGGAGATCCTTCACCGGCTGCGGCTCGTCGCCGACACGCCGGTGATCATGCTGACGGCAAAGGATGAGGTGACCGACAAGGTGACCGGCCTGGATTCGGGCGCGGACGACTATGTGACAAAGCCGTTCGCCATCGAGGAGCTTCTGGCCCGCATGAGGTCCGCGCTCAAGAAGAAACGGAAAAAAGAGCTGCCCGACGTGCTCACCGCGGGGCCGCTCGTCATCGACCGGCTCAGCCGGAAGGTATCCTATGCGGGGCAGGATGTGGAGCTCACAAAGCGGGAATTCGACCTGCTCGTCTATCTGGTGGGCCACCACGACACGGTCTGCTCGCGCGACCGCCTGATCGAGGAGGTATGGGGATACGACTTTCTGGGCGGGACCAATCTGGTCGACGTTTACGTCCGCTATCTGCGCAACAAGATCGACTACCGCTTCCACACCGAGCTGATCCGCACCATCCGCGGCGTGGGGTACATTGTCAGAATATGAAAATACGGATAAAAGACATGCCGGGGCGGATTTCCCGGCTGTGGAAATCCCTGGTCAGGCGGGGCAAAGACCGGAAAATTTCCTTCGCCCTGAAAACGACCGCCGTCTACACCATGCTGTTCGGGGTCATTCTGGTCATCGTGACGGCTGCCGCCGCAGCCTCGTTCACATCCTATTCGATGCGGTCGGACAACCTGGAGCGCGCCGCCTCGTTCCTTTTGAGCCGGCTGGACGACCCGCGGGCGGGTCAGTTCGATTTTGAGAGCTTCGCGGAGATCAACAAGGTCTATATCGAGATCGCGAGCCGGGACGGCGTCATCGCGAGCTACGGACAGGCGCCCGCGGGCGGCGGCCGCTATCTTCAGGCCATACGCCGCCTCGACAAGCCGAACCTGAGAAACGTCATGGTCAAGGTGGTCAGCACGGAGCGCCAGCAGTGGTCGTTCGGCGGAATCCCGCAGGCCGGGTTCGTCGCGGTCGTCCTTCTTCTGCTGGCGGCCGCGGCGGCGTTCGGCTCGCTGAAAACCAAGCAGATGCTGAAACCCGTCTACACCATGACGCAGACGGCGCGCTCCATCACCGCGAACGACCTGAGCGTGCGCATCCATACGGAAAATTCAAACGACGAGCTGCAGGAGCTGGCCGAAACCTTCAACGGGATGCTCGACCGTCTGGAGGAATCCTACGAGCAGCAGAACCGGTTCGTGTCGGATGCCTCGCACGAACTGCGCACGCCGCTTTCGGTGATCTCGGGCTACGCGAACCTTCTGCGGCGGTGGGGCAGCGGGGACAAAAACGTCCTGAACGAATCCGTGGAAAAAATCGTGGAGGAAACCGGCTATATGCAGCAGCTGGTGAACCGGCTGCTCTTCCTGGCCCGCGCGGATAAAAGGACGCAGCGGGTCTGCCCGGAACGGTTCAGCCTGAGCGAGCTTCTGGACGAAATCGCGAAGGAGACCCGGATGATCGACAGCCGCCACACGCTTTCGGTGAAAGTCCAGAACGGGATTTTCCTGACGGCGGACCGCGCCCTGCTCAAGCAGGCCGTCCGCGCCGTTCTGGACAACAGCATGAAATACACCCCCGAGGGGGGAGCCATCGGGATCGTGTGCGCGGCGGAAAACGGAACCGTCCATCTGACCGTGAAGGACACGGGGATCGGGATTCCCGAAAAGGACCTGCCGCACATTTTCGACCGCTTTTACAAGGCGGATGAAGCGAGGACCAGAAGCGCGGGCGGCTGCGGGCTGGGGCTTTCCATCGTCCGCTGGATCGTGGAGCGCCACGGCGGAAGGATCGAGGTTTCGAGCACGCCCGGCAGCGGAACATCCTTTCACATTTTTCTGCCGCAGGACGGATGATTCCGCCGCAAAGCCCGCCGAAAAAACTGAACTCAATTTCACTCCGGGCGGGGCGATTTTTTCAATCGCCCCGCCCTTTCCGCGTCTTTTTATGGGAAATGGTTTTTCATGGAATTCTCATTTTGCTTTTATTTTTCCATCATATTCCTCTGTTATGATAACATTATTCTGGTTCGGCCGCAGAGAAGCACGGAAAAGCACTCCGGCGCCGCGCGGCGGATTCATCTTCCCCGGGGAGGGTCGTCATGGAAAATCAGCCAAACAAATGGAAAGCATTCGTCGGTTCCCACAAAAGGGCCGTCTTTCTGGCGGTTGGGATCGTTGCGGTGGCGGGGGCCGCCGCGGCCTTTTTCCTGCTGAAAAGCAGAAGCGCGCCTCAGGATGCCGCGAGCTACAGGGAATACACCGCCGCCAAAGAGGACGTGACGGTCGGGGTCAGCGAATCGGGGACCGTATCGCTGACGAACAAGAGCATCTCGTTCCCGGTGGACAGCAAGATATCCTCCATTCTGGTCAAGGCGGGAACCAACGTGAAAAAAGGGGACCCTCTGATTCAGCTGGATGTGGACAGCGTCCGGAACGGGAGCTCGGAAACCAGGCAGAAGCTGGAATCCGCCAAGCTGTCGCTCCAGCAGGCGCTGAACGACCAGAAGGCCAAGCTGGAAACCGCCAGGATCACCTACGAGGCGAGCCGCTCCCTCGCGGAATCGGCCCCCGCCACGCGGCAGCTGACGGAGCAGCAGCTTCAGAACGAGATCAGTTCGGCGCAGGCAGCCCTGACAAAGGACCAGAAGCAGCTCTCGGACTATCAGGCCCTTCTGAAAAGCTATCCTTCGGACTATGAAAAGCTTCAGGATATGGAAAAATGGATGAACGACGCGCAGAGCTCCAAGACCAGCTATGAAAATCAGCTGGAGCAGTTCAACACGAACAACAAATCGGTGATCGACCGCTACAATTCGCTGGAAGACGCCGTGAACGACGCGGAAACGGAGTGGGTCAAAGCGAAATACACCTACGAAAGCGACGCCGACATCGCGGATCTGCGGGACGCCTATAACGAAGCGAAGGACGTCGCGGACAGCTATTACGAAAACACTGCCGGCACCGTCCTGACCCGCCAGAAGGATCTGGAAAACAAAGCCGCGCAGTACACGGCGGAGTACAACAACTATACGACGGCCTACAACAACTTCAAGGAAACGTTCAGCGACCGATACCAGTCCGGCGATTCCAAGCTCTCCTCCAACACGCTCAGCGACAAGGTCAGCGAGCTGGAAGCGACCGTCAAAACGGACCAGTTCAACCTGCAGAAAGCCCAGAAAACCGCCGAAATCTCTTCAGTGGACGCAAAGACAAAGGAAAAGACGGACCTGAGCGAGGCGGAAAACGCACAGGACACTTACGACCTGACCGTGACCCAGCTTTATCAGGCGGTCGATACCCAGCAGGAAACCTATGACACGCTGCAGACCGAGCTCGACAACATCAACAGCGCCATGAACGGAAGCGGCGTGCTCGTAAGCCCCTGCGACGGCGTCGTCGCGACGGTCTCCTCCTCGGATGGGGCGAGCGTCAAGGCCGACACGGAAATGATGGCGGTCTCGGAGACCGGGTCGGTCTCGCTCGCCGTTTCCGTCTCGGAGGATGACATCACAAACGTCAGCATCGGGCAGGAGGCTTCGGTCACGCTTTCGTCCTACGACGACGAGACGTTCGACGCGCTGGTGGAGAGCATCACGGCGGAACCGGCCCGCAGCGGCTCATCCTCCGTCAGCTACACGGTCACGGTGCGGCTGACCGCCGCGAACACGGGAACCGAAAAAATCTACACGGGCATGAGCGGCGAGGCCACGCTGATCCAGAAGCGCGAGAAAGACGCCCTCTCGATTCCAAACCGGGCGGTCTCCTTCCAGAACGGCGTTTCCACAGTGCTCGTGAAAACTTCCAGCGGCGGACAGGAGAAGCGCACAATTGTAACCGGGTTTTCCAACGGAACAAACGTGGCCGTGACAAGCGGCCTGCAGGAAGGAGACACCGTTCTGGCAGAGAGCGGGGTGACCGCCAGATGACCGACGAAAAAGCAGGAGGCCGCATGCGCCTGGGCGAGATCCTCCACCTTGTCTGGATCAACATGATGGAAAGCAAGTTCAAGGTCGTTCTGACGTCGCTCGGCATCATCGTCGGCTCGGCCACCATCATTCTGGTGATCGCCATCGGCCACGGCGGCGAAGTCAACGTGCAGAAGCAGTTCAAAAACCTGAACGCCGGCTCAATCCAGGTTTCCGTCAGCACGCAGGCGCAGATGCGCGACCAGATGATGCAGGGCGGCATGGGCGGTATGCCGGGCGGAAACGCGGCGCCGGGGGGCGGCGGCACGCGCGGAGGAAACGCGGCGCCCGGCGGAGGGGGCTTCCCCGGAGGAGGAGCCGGCGGCGGTGGCTTTCCCGGCGGCGGAGGGGCCGCCGCCCGGCAGAAAGTGACCCTTTCCACCGACGACGTCGAGAACATCGCGTCTTATGTCCCCGGCCTTTCCGAGGTTTCGATCTCCGCCTCCGGCACCGCTTCGGTGGAAGGCGGGGACCTGACGGAGGAAGCCGACTATCCCGTCGTGGGGGTCCTCTCCGATTACATGGACATCTGCAATCTGGAGCTGCTTCAGGGCGACTTCATTTCGGAGGATGACCAGACGGGAAAGGCCAAAACGGCGGTGGTCGGCTACAGCCTTGCCCAGGAAATTTTCGGCAGCGCGTATTCGGCTTATGGGGAAACCCTTTCCATCGAAGGGAAAACCTACGAGATCGTCGGCGTGCTCGCCTCCATGGGGAGCGTCTCTTCCGGCACAAGCCCGGATGATTCGCTGTTTATCCCCTATTCCACATCCCTGAAATATGTATTCGGCAACGAGGCGGACCCGCAGATCACCGCGGTCGCGGAGGATGTGGATGAAGTTCCGGCCGCGATCGAAAACATTCAGGCCGTCCTGCAGGAGGACCACGCGAACGCCAGCTTCACCGTCGCGGATGCCGGCAGCAGCATGGAGGCGGCCACGGCCTCCGCCAGCACGCTTTCCATGCTGCTGATGGCGGTGGCGTGCATCGTCTTTGTGGTCGGCGGGATCGGCATCATGAACGTGCTGTTCGTTTCCGTCAGGGAGCGCACGCAGGAAATCGGAATTCTGAAGGCGCTGGGCTGCTCCCGGCGCGAGATTTTGCTGGAATTCCTGTGGGAAGCGAATTTCATCAGCGTCTTCGGCGGGCTGGTCGGCGTCGGGATCGGCTTTGCGCTGGCGCCGGCCCTGCGCCTGACCGGCATGACGGTGGAGCCGCTTGCGGTGAGCGGCGTTTATGCCATGCTGTTCGCCGTTGTGACCGGCACGCTGTTCGGTTTTTATCCGGCCTGGAAGGCCGCGATGCTGATGCCGATCGAGGCATTGTCACAGGAATAAAGGGAGGCGGATTTTGATGAAAACAAGAATCAGGTTATTATGCTGCGCGATGACCCTGCTGATCGCAACGGCGGCCGCGGCCTGCGCCGGCGGGCAGACCTCATCCGGCGGAAATGCAAGCTCGGGCGGCAACGCCCAGGGAAACAGGGATTCGCAGACCAGCTATATCGGCAAGGTCACTTCCGTCACCGGAAATCAGGTGGAGCTGGCGCTCGGCACGGTAAATGGAAAGAAAAGCGGAGAAACGTCTTCCGGAGCGGATCACTTCAAAGGGGAACCGCCGGAGTCCGGCGCCGGCGGCGGATTCCCGGACGGCTCCCGCCCCGCGCGGGAAGGCGGGTGGAACCGCGGCGGAGCCGCCTCCGGCGTCTCATCCGGCGCGACGCAGCCCGGGGGCGGCCGACAGGCCTTTTCCGTCTCTTCGTTTACCCTGACGGGTGAAACAAAAACGATCCTGGTCCCGGTGGGCCTCACCCTTTCCGGCTCCGGCATGGGGGGCGGTGCACAGGCAAGCCCCGCCGCTTCCGGCGCCCCCGGCGGGAACGCCCCGGGCGGGAGCACAGCCGCGCGGGGACAGTCCGCCTCCGGCGCACAGAAGAGCAAGACCTCGTCTTCCGCGCGTACGGGCACGGCACAGACGCAGCGGAAGAGCGATTTTTCCAGCATCACCAAGGGCATGATCCTGGAAGTGACTGAAGAAGCCCGGAAGGACGGCTCCAGCCAGATCGTGAAAGTCGCCGTCCTGTCGAAATAGGCCGCACAGAAAGCGGGGATATCCATTTGGATGAGATCATCAGAATCGAAAACCTGAGCAAATTTTATCAGCAGGGCGAATCCCGCCTGGAGGCCCTGAAACAGATCAACATGAGCGTTGTGGGCGGCGAATATATCGCGATCCTGGGGCCATCCGGCTCGGGGAAAAGCACCCTGATGAACGTGATCGGCTGTATGGACCGCTTTCAGGATGGCGAATACTGGCTGACGGGGCAGTCCGTGCGCCGGATGAACGACGCTCAGCTCACCCGGCTGCGCAACCGGAAGATCGGCTTCATCTTCCAGAGATACCATCTGATCCAGAAGTACAACGTGCTGCTGAACACCATGATGCCCCTGCTGATCCGCGGGGTCCCGCACAAAAAAGCGGAGCAGCTTTCGCTGGAGAAGCTGGAAATGCTGGGGATGGAAAACCGGATCCAGCACAAGCCGAACGAGCTTTCGGGCGGGCAGCAGCAGCGCGTGGCCATCGCGCGGGCGCTGGTGGGCTCGCCGGAGCTTCTGCTGGCGGATGAGCCCACCGGCGCTTTGGACCGGGCGACGGGCCGGGAGGTTCTGAAGCTGTTCCGTCAGCTCAACGACATGGGCAACACAATCGTGATGATCACCCACGACATCAAGGTGGCGGAGCACGCGAGGCGCATCGTCCGGATCGTCGACGGCGAGCTGTCCGAGGACGGCATGGAAGAAGGAACCGCATGACAAAGGAGGAAACCACAATGAAGAAAATCGGATCGAAATGGAAATGGATGCCCGTTCTGCTGGCCGTGGTGGCGCTGCTTTCCTCTGTTCCGGCAACGGCGCTGACGGAAACGGCCTCGGCCTCTCACACGCTGCCGCGGGCGACGATCCCCGAACACACCAGCTACGTCAGCGACATCTATGCGGGCGTCGTCCACCTGAAAGCGGATGACGAAGCCGTCGCCGTCGCTTCCGTCGACGGGCAGAACCGCGTCGTCGTCACGGCCGTGGGCAAGGGCAGCACCACGGTGAGCTACTGGTATCAGAACAGCGCCGGGGCCGGCTGGGTCAGCGCCTCCCTGCCGGTCACGGTCTCCGGGGAATCGCAGTCCGGCGCGAGCGTCAGCGCCGCTTCCATCGGCATCACCTTTACGCAGGGAACCGCCGTGCACATGACTCCCGGAGCGAGCAGCACCGTTTCCGGAATCAAAAAAAGCGGGTCCCCCATCCGGGCGGATCAGCTTCTGTGGGTGTCCTCTTCCGACTCCGTCGTCAAGGTGAACAGCAGAACCGGCGAAATGACGGGCGTCGGAAAAGGCACCGCGACCGTGTTCGCCGTGGACCCCACGGATCAGCTCTGCGCCGGGGTGACGGTCACCGTCGCCTGACTGAAATTTCCAAAGAAAAGATCCCTTTAGACCTTGTTTGAGAAATAAAAAACGACGGATTTTCGAGATAAAATTGTGCCGAACAAGGAAAAAAGCGCAGGCGTCCTTTTCGGATTCCGAGCATTTTTGACGCCGGACCGGCGCAATTTTAGCCGAAACAGACTAGTTCCTTGATTTTTCAAACGAGGCCTGGGCCAGCGCCCCCTTTTCAGCTATTTATTTCACGATCAATGGTGTAAACCTACCAATAATCGACTTTATGACAATGCAGCCGGCAACTACAAAAAGCGCAATTTTGGGGTCATAAAGGATGGGGATTTTCCATTTGAATATTTGTGCTGCTGTTGTAAGTAATGCGATTGTCCCAAAGAGGTACCCCATAATGGTGAGCGGGTGAACAGGTGCATTGCTGATAAATTTGCCGATCGTTGGCATAATCATGCACATTGCAAATCCGATTGCGCCTAAAGTAATAACAGCCGATCTCGGCCCATTGATGAATAATATTTGCTTGCCAGATAGTCCTGCATAAACAATCAGGCCGGTTATAAACCACTCTGCCGCCAATATTCCAATTCCTTTCATTGTTTATCGCCCCTTAAATACACTTTGTTGAACATTATAATATGCTTTTCTAAAAAAGATAAAGCTTCTTCCTGCTTTTCGGGCTGATTGTCGTATTTTGATAACAGCAAATACAAAGGTGAATAAAACTGTAAGGCCATTACCATTGGGTCAGCATCAACATAAACCCCATCATTTATTAAATTAGTGAACACGCCTGATAGATAATCTAAACCCTTGTCTATGATCAATTCCCTAAAAAACCTGCCTGCCTCCGAGGTTCTATACTGTTCCATTGTCAACATTCTACGCAGTTGCGAACCATACTCTGTTTTGAGATAGAATTGAAACATGGTAACGCTGATGCGGAATAATTCCTCTCTTACATCATCTTCTCCTGAGAGAATATTGGCCATGCTTTCAGGAGGAATAAAAGTAGAAACTTCCTCTTGATAACGGCGCTCAACGTCTTTGAGAATTGAGTCGAAAATGTCTTGCTTTCCGCTGTAATGCTTGTAAAGGGCGCTCTCCCGTATTCCGATTTCTTTTGCTATGTCACGGATACCAACCCCATCATAACCTCTTTCAGAAAACAATTTTAGTGCAGTTGTCAAAATAACTTCCTTTGTATCCCGTGTTTCGTTTTTTGGCATAATAACCTCCATCATAATAATGGTGATCAGTTGTTCACTCTTATTATAGTGAACAACTGATCACTTGTCAAGGAGGGAGCTGATTTATATCCTCACGCTGTTATTTATGATCATTTTGAGCCTTTCCGCTCCCCAAGCCCGGCTAGCTCCCATAAAAGCGCCCTCTAATCCGCAGGTCTGAAAGAGTAGCGCTACTTATTAGGCCTTGTTTGAGAAATAAAAAACGACGGATTTTCGAGATAAAATTGCGCCGAACAAGGAAAAAAGCGCAGGAATCCCTTCTGGATTCCGAGCATTTTTGACGCTGGGCGGCACAATTTTAGCCGAAATAGACAAGTCTCTTGATTTTTCAAACAAGGCCTAATAAATTTTTACTAGAGTTTATTTTAACCGATTCTTTTTATAAATTTTTACCGATATTAAGTATGATAAAAATAATAATAAAAATAAGATAAAAAACACAAAAATAATAAAATAGCTATGATCGAATATACTGACATCTATTTTCATTTTAAACATTCCGAATAATGTTGAAATTATTGTTGGTATTAAAATAAAAGCATATAATACGGTATGACTTGTTTCAATACCAAATTTATAAATAACTGGAATCATTAAAGAATGATATATAATTGTGAATAAAGTTGATACTACTATTGCCATTGCGAGATTTCCACTATTCGTTACTTCAAATAATCTCAAAAGGAAAAAAGCTAATACAACAATAAATAAAGAAATTATTAAAGAAATAAGACAAAGAATATATTTACTTGCTACTATTTTTTTTGGTGGCAATGGTAAAGCGACAGCATACTCCTCCCATTTTGAAATTTGATCATATCCGAAAGAAGATGATACTAAAATGGATAGCAAAAAAGGAACCATTAAGCTAATTATAATCAGTGCATATTGTGGATTTTGAGAAAGGGGGAGAATCACTACAAGAATAATTAACAATTGGATTGGCTTAAATTTTCGTTTCATGACAATTAAATCCTTTTTTATAAGACCACTCATAACAAAGTTTCACCCTTTCCTTTTTCTCCATTTACTGAATATAATAACACTTTTTCAATATTTACGGGAAAATATTTATGATGATCAAATTGATAACTATCCTTCCTTATAAGCGCTCTCACACTATCAACAGATTTTATATAAAATAGGACTCCTTTTTTGCTGGAATCAAATGGTTCATTCCCATTAAAAACCACTTCTGAAAATTGGTTTTTAATGTCTTTTTGGTTTATCGTTAAAATAATTTTCCCTTTATGTAAAATGGTGACAATATCGGCAATTTTTTCAATATCACTTGTAATATGGGAAGAAAATAATATGGAAGCATTTTGCTTTTTAACATAATCTAAATAGATTTGAAGAATTTCATCCCTGATAATAGGGTCCAGTCCTGTGGTTGGCTCATCTAAAATAAGAAGCTTTGGATGTGTCGATAATGTTATTGCTATATTTAATTTTGCTTTCATACCTTTAGAATAAGATCCAATTCTTTTAGAAGGTGATAACTTAAGTCTGTCTATATATGAAAAATATATTTTATTATCCCAATTTTTAAATATAGGCTTCATAATGGTTGAAATGGCCTTTATGTCGAGACAGTCATCAAAATAGCACTGATCCAGGCCTACCCCCAATTTCTCTTTTATTATCGATTCAAATTGAATATTATCTTTCCCGAAAATTTCGATTTTGCCATCATCTCTTCGAATTGCGTTCAAAATTAATTTAATGATCGTGGTCTTCCCTGCTCCGTTTTCACCAATTAATCCCATGATTTTCCCATAGGGTAAAAAAAGATTCACATGATCCAAAGTAAAATCATTATAAACTTTTGTCAATCCATTTATTTCTAGAACATTTTTCATATTTATTATCATTCCCTCTTAAACAAAGATGAAGATACAAAACAAAATGAAAATTATTGACTTTAGATATTCTATTTTTTCACCCGAAAAAACTGGGAACGTGGGCACTCGACGAAGAATAACCACGACATGCTCAACGGAATACTTTGGATTGCCAGGAGCGACGCACAATGATTGCAATTGATAGTCTGCTATAGGCCTTGGAAGACTGTATATTTGAGATTCACAAAATGGTGGGGTAACAGCATTCTGGAAAAAGTATTCCATACTCTTCTTTATTTGGAACATCCAGTGTATTAACTAATTTTTAGTATATGTCGTTCAGCTATCATTGTCAATACAATATAACAAACATCAGAACCGCTAAACAATTTTTGACGAATGATAATATTACATCAGCTCCGAGCGCCGCCGACAAAGCAAGTGCAGACCCCGCAGGGCATCCCTCTGGGAACTCGGGTGGAACGAACGCAACACCTTGTAGCAAGGGGCTGTTGCAAAACAAATTTTGGATAGCAAATTGCACAATAAAAGCAGTCTAATAAACAAGAAATGCGCTTCGAAATGGCTTTTGAAGGCCAGATCAAGGCGCATTTTTGTGTACTATTTTCTAACGAGAGCGTTTTGCAGCAGGCCCCTTTGGAGCGCTTCCGACGTTCCGTTCAGGGAACGATTGCCCCGTCATTGAGCGTCTTCTGGAAACAGAAAGACATCACGGCAAAATTTTGCCCCCAGTCTTGTGCGGCGGGGCTTTTCCGGCCGCGGTCATATCCCGGCAGTCATTTCGTCGATGCCGGCTGATGCGCCCGGCCGGAACGCTCTTTTACAGCTGCAGGGCTTTCAATGCTTTTTCGATCTGATCCATTCCGCGCGCGATGTTCTCCATCGACGTGGAATAGGAGATGCGCAGATATTCCGGGGCGTAAAACGCCGAACCCGGAACGACCGCGACATGGGCCTGATCCAGAAGGAACGCGGCGACGCCGGCGGAGTCGTTCAGCTTTTTCCCGTGGAACGTCCTGGAAAAAAGATGGTCGACCCTCGGCATGACATAGAAGGCCCCTTCCGGCGTGCGGCATTTCAGGCCCAGCTCGTTCAGGCGGCGCACGATGAAATCCCTGCGGCGCTCAAACTCCCGCACCATCGCGGCAAGATCGTCCTGCGGCCCGCGGAGCGCCTCGATGCAGGCATCCTGCACCATGGTCGTTGCGTTCGACGTGGTGTGCCCCTGAATCCCGTTGATCCTTCGGATGATCTCCTTTGGGGCGGCGACATAACCGGCGCGCCAGCCCGTCATGGAATAGGCTTTGGAAAAGCCGTTGACCAGAACGCACCTTTGCCTCATTCCTTCGGAAACGGACGCCATGCAGGTATGCTGTTTTCCGCCGTAGATCAGCTTTTCGTACACCTCGTCGGAAATGATGTAAAAATCGTGCTTCTCCGCAAGCTCCGCCAAAGCGAGCAGGTCCCCGCGCGGATAGACCGCCCCGGTGGGATTGTTCGGGTTGTTCAGGATCAGCGCCTTCGTTTTCGGGGTGATCGCCCGTTCGATGGCGCCGATATCCAGATAGAAGCTGCCATCCCCAAGACAGGGGACGAGCACCGGCTCCCCGTCCGCCAGCGTCACCATTTCCACATAGCTCACCCAGCACGGCGTCGGGATGATCACTTCGTCCCCGCTGTCTACCAGCGTGAAGATCGCGTTGAACAGCGGCTGCTTCGCCCCCGTGCCGTAAGAGATTTCGTCCGGCTCATAGCGGACCCCGTCGTCCCTGAAAAGCTTTTCGCAGATCGCCGCTCTCAGCTCCTGGATTCCCGGGATCGGGGTGTATTTCGTATGGCCCGCATCCAGAGAGCGTTTGCACGCTTCACAGATATTGCGCGGCGTCGCAAAATCCGGCTCCCCCACATTGAATTTTATGACCTCCACGCCCTGGCTGCGCAGGGCGGCCACCTTTGCCGTCAGTTCCAGCGTGGCGGAAGGCTTTACCTTCAGCGCGCGTTTACTGAGTTCCCGCATCCTGATTTTCCTCCCTTTCGTTTTCTGCTTTGACAATAACACAAACCGGTATTATAATCAAATACATATAACATTATAATTATTATAGATATCCATTTATATGGCAATTCCACTTTAGAATTGCGAATCCGGATTTGTTCCGCATCACAGCTGGAAATGCGACAGGGAGGCATCGGAGTGTTTCAAACGATGAAATATGTCTACGAGGTTTACCGGGAGCAGAGCTTTTCCAAGGCCGCCCGGAACCTTTATATTTCCCAGCCCTCGCTGAGCGCAACGATCAAAAAGCTGGAAAAGGAGCTGGGGCTGACCATCTTCGACCGAAGCTCCGTTCCCGTGCGCCTGACGGAGGCCGGGGAAATCTATCTGGAAACGGTAAAAAAAATTCTGAACCTGGAAAGCGAGCTGGAAGTCCGCCTTCAGAATTATTCGGGGCTGAAAGCCGGCACCATTCGGCTGGGCGCGCCGCACTTTTTCGCTTCGTTTCTCCTTTCCACAATAATTTCCGCATTTTCCGCGAAATACCCGGGAATTCAGATTCACCTGGACGAAACCAACACGCCGGAGCTTCAGGAGAAGGTCCTCAATGCCCGGACGGATCTGATCGTGGATTCCTGCGACTTCGACGAAACCCTGTTCACCAGCTACCCGCTGATGGAGGAGCACATGCTGCTCGCCGTACCGGCCGGGTACCCCGTCAACAGCCGCCTTGCATCATACCGGCTGAGCCCCCGGGACATCCGCGAAAACGTCCACCTGCGGGAATCGTGCCCGGCGGTTTCCCCGGCTGCGTTCCGGAAGCTGCCGTTTCTGATGCTGCGGCACGGGCACATCACCCACGATTTCGCGGTGGGGCTGTTCCGGAAATACCGTTTCTCCCCGAAAATCGCCATGTACCTGGATCAGCTCATGACCTGCTACAACCTGGCCGCGCAGCAGATGGGAGCCTCTTTTGTGTCCGACACCGTCGTCAAGCTGACAAAAACGGATGCCGACGTGTTCCTGTATCAGATCGACGACCCGAAGGCCAGCCGCCTCATTTATCTGGCACATAAGAAAAGCCGCTGGATTCCCCGCGTCGTGCAGGAATTCATCGCGGTATCCCAGACGCTTTTCCCGTTCCCCGCGGCGCAAAAAATCGCCCAGGCTTCAGAGCCGCACGGCACTCACGACGGCGTATCCCCGTGAGTCTGCCCGGGCTGTGCATCCGCAGTTTGCTCCGGCAGCGTATCCGCGGCCTGCTCCGGCAGGGGGGAATCCCCGCCCTCCTGCCTGCGGCGCCCGTACATCCGGATCCCGGTC
>ENA-UOOI01001332-UOOI01001332.1-fermentation-metagenome-genome-assembly--contig:-NODE-1332-length-26372-cov-4.387278_pt1 | contig 26372 bp, 25 predicted proteins | sample MGYA00245779_ERZ724027 | MGnify/ENA primary metagenome ERZ724027 (study PRJEB28704, sample SAMN03018318) | fermentation metagenome | biome: anthropogenic terrestrial biome; feature: soil; material...
TGAACCTTGTGGCGTACAGCTACGGCCTGACGTTCCTGAAGGAGGGCGACGAGATCGCCCTGCCGGTCAGCGAGCACCACAGCAACCTGGTGCCGTGGCAGATGGTCGCGCAGGCGAAGGGCGCGAAGCTGGTCTATCTGTATCCCGACGCCGAGGGGCGCCTGACCGACGAAGAGATCCAGAGCAAGATCACGGAGAAGACCAGGATCGTCGCCGCGGCCCAGGTCTCCAACGTGCTCGGTTCGGTCTATCCGGTGCGGAAGATCATCGCGCGCGCGCATGCGGTCGGAGCCGTCGTCGTGCTCGACTGCGCCCAGAGCATCCCTCATTATCCGGTGGACGTCGCCGCCCTGAACGCGGATTTCGTGGCTTTTTCCGGCCACAAGATGCTGGCGCCGATGGGCATCGGTGTGCTCTACGGCAAGGAGGAACTGCTCAACAAAATGCCGCCGTTCCTGCGCGGCGGCGAGATGATCGAGTACGTGCACGAGCAGACGGCGAGCTTTGCGCCCCTGCCGCAGAAATTCGAGGCCGGCACGCAGAACGTCGGCGGGGCGGTCGGCCTGGCCGAGGCCGTCCGCTACCTGCAGAAGGTCGGGTACAACACCATCGCCCGGACGGAGGCGGCGCTGCTCGACTACGCTCTGGACGGCCTTGCGCGCATCCCCCACGTGACGGTCTACGCGGGGACGGAAAACCGCAAGGACCGCTGCGGCGTCATCTCCTTCAACGTGGAGGGCGTGCACCCGCACGACGTGGCGTCCATCCTCGACGCGGGCGGCGTCGCCATCCGCGCGGGCCATCACTGCGCCCAGCCGCTGATGGAGTACCTGTGCGTGAACGCGACCTGCCGCGCCAGCCTGTATTTTTACAACACCAAAGAAGACATCGACGTGTTCCTCGACAACGTGAAAGGGGTCAGGGGGTGGCTCGGCCTTGGAGCTTAACCAGATCTACACGCAGATCCTGACGGAGCACAACAACTCGAAGCGCAACAAGCATCCCATCGAGCATCCGACCGTCACCCTCAAGGGCGTGAACCCGAGCTGCGGCGACGAGATCGAGCTCCAGCTTCGCGTGAAGGACGGCGTGATCGAGGACGCCGGCTTCACGGGCGTCGGCTGCGCGATCTCGCAGGCCTCGGCCTCCATCATGATCGACCTCGTCAAAGGGAAAACCGTGGAAGAGGCGCTGCATCTCGCGAAGATCTTCTTCGGCATGATCAAGAACGAAATCACCGACGAAGCGGAACTGGAGCAGCTCGACGAGGCAATCGCCCTGCGCGACATCTCCCACATGCCCGCGCGCGTCAAGTGCGCGGTACTGGGCTGGCACACGCTGGAAAACGCCCTCGGCGGCGGCGGCGCGGTGCCCGCGCAGTCAAGCCGCGCCGGGCAGCCCGGAGAGAAAAATTAGCGCGATTTCGGCGCGAGAGTATCTGACATTGCTCCCGCAGACGTTTCGCAGTTTGCAGAATGGAGAGGATTACAGATGGGGACCGTACCGACTTTGGAAGAAGCGCAGCAGCTTCTGGAGGAATACAATCAGGACGCTTTTCATTTAAAACACGGAAAAATCGTTTCCGGCGTGATGGGGTATTTCGCGAAGGAGTACGACCCGGAAAACGTCGAGTTCTGGAAGGTCGTCGGGCTGCTGCACGACCTGGATTTTGAGAAATACCCCGAGCAGCACTGCGTCAAAGAACAGGAGATCATGCGGGCGCGCGGCTTCGACGAGCGTCTGATCCACGCGGTCGCGAGCCACGGCTACGGCCTGACGGCCGTGGACGCGAAGCCCGAGGCCCAGATGGAAAAGATCCTCTATGCGACGGACGAGCTGACCGGCCTGATCGGTGCCGTCGCGCTGATGCACCCGTCGAAGAGCGTGCGGGACATGCAGCTCAAATCCGTGCGGAAAAAGTTCAAACAGACGTCCTTTGCCGCGGGCTGTTCCCGCGAGGTGATCCGGAAGGGCGCGGATATGCTCGGCTGGTCGCTGGACGACCTGATCTCCCGCACCATCGCGGCCATGCAGTCTCTGGTCGGAGAGCTGGACATCTGACCGCAAAAGTACATAAAAAAATAAAGGGCCGCATGCTCCTGCATGCCGCCGTGCCGACGGTTTCGACCGCCGGTTTTTTGCGCCGAAGATCAGGTGTTCGCGATGATGATGGATTCCACAATATCCGCGACATCCTCGCAGCAGTCCAGCGCGTCCTCGAAGGAATTGTAAAGATTCTGCCTTCGGACGATGTCGATCGCGTCCAGAGGATCGGCGGGGTCGAACAGATTCCGGATGGCGCCTGTGAAAAGCGAGTCGCCTTCCTCTTCGACGTGGTTGACCAGGATGCTGATCCGATGGATTTCCTCCATGTTCTTTTTGAACTGCTTGAACGAAACCATCATCCCGGCGAGCTCTTCGCAGGCTTTTACGATCAGGCCGATGAATTTGCCGCTGGTTTCGTCTTTTTTTACGATATGCATCATGTAGATCTGATTCGCGATGTCGTCGATGCTGTCGGTCAGCGCCTCGATGGAGGCGACCAGGTTCATCATGTCCGGTCGCTCGATCGGGGTAATGAACGCGTTGGAGATCAGCTTGGAAGCGTCGTGCACCAGCCGGTCGCCCTCGTGTTCGATTCCCCTGAGCTTTCGGATCTCGACTTCGTCGATCTCATTCTCCATGAGCGCGGCCTGAAGCGTCTTGGCGGCCTTGTCTGAAATCCCGATGCCCGTTTCAAACAGATTGAAATAGTCCGGCCCGTTTGAGAAAAAATTAGCCATTTTGTTTTCCTGCCTTTCAGAACGCGATTACGATCGTCGGAGGCGCCGGCACCCATGGCAAAGGCGCGCAGGATCCCGGTTCCCGCCGCTTGCGGGAACCCTTCGATCCTGCGCCGGAAAGCAGTGCAAGACAAAATGCGCATATGTATTTCCGGCCGCAGACGCCGCGGCCGGATGCGGAAGCCCTTTTCCGGCCGGAAATATTTTAACATAGTTTTTACAATGATTTAATCAGTTTTTAAATTATTTTTAACATTTTATGTCGGGTTCCAAAAAATCTTTCCATAGTATTTTCGCGCCCGCTTTCCCGGCGTTCCCATGCGGTCCGCGCCAGCGGATTCTCCGATTCGCGGGTGGAAGAGGCTCCCCGTCAGATTTTTGGAAACGGCTGCCTGGCAAAGCCTGTCTTTCTTTCTTCTTTGCGCCGGTTGTCGGGTCCCTCTTTTTTTTCGGGCGGCCGCTCGCACAGCAGTTTCTGGTTGATAATGACGTTCAGCGTGGCGATCACGCTCGTAAAAAAGCTGCACAGAATCCGCAGCGAATGGACATCCTGCCCTTTCGAGATGCTGACGGCAAAGGATGTCGCAAGGTAGGACATTTCTTCTGGTGTGCAGTTTCTCGGCATGGCATTTCACCCCGCTCACGCCATATTATGCGAAATGAAGAATAAAGGAAATCATTCTGCGCGAAAAGGAAGGGCGGACCGGGGGAAGCGTCCCGGGAGGCGGAAAAGAAAAGGGGCACGGCAGCCGAAGCTGCCGTGCCCGTGCATTCCGGCGGAGTCGCTCCGCCGGCGCGCCGCTTCACGCTTCGTAAAAGGACAGGATTCCCTTGTAGGTCATGTAGACATCCAGCTTCGAGACGAGCTCGAACGGCGAGTGCATCGAGAGCACGGGCACGCCGATGTCGATCACGTCCACGTTCAGGCCCGCGACGAACATGGCCACGGTCCCGCCGCCGCCCGCGTCGATCTTGCCCATTTCGCCGATCTGCCAGAGCACGCCGTTCTTTTCAAACAGGGAGCGGATCTCGGCCACAAGCTCCGCCGAGGCCTCGCTGGTGCTGCTCTTGCCGCGGGCGCCGGTGTATTTTGCGACGCCGACGCCGCTGTTCACGTAGCAGGAGTTGTTCGCCTCGTAAACCTCGGAATAGGTCGGGTCATAGGCGGCCGTCACGTCGGCGGAGAGGCATTTCGACCGGCTGAGCACGTGGCGGCCCTCCAGGCCCTCAGCCTGCGCGAGATCCGCGATAAAATAGCGCAGAAACTGCGAATTCAGGCCGGTGTTGCCCACGCTGCCGATCTCCTCCCGGTCGGCCAGGACGGTCACGATCGTGTTTTCCGGCTTTTCCGCGCGGAGAACCGCCGTCAGCGCGGGATACGCGCAGACCCGGTCGTCGTGGCCGTACGCGCCGATCATCCCCCGGTCGAACCCGATGTCGACCGGCTTGAACGCGGGGACGAATTCAAAATCGGCGGAGACGAAATCCTCCTCCGTCATGCCGTATTTCTCGTGCAGCAGTTTCATCACGTTCAGTTTGACCAGGCCGTCCTTGTCCTCCTCGTCCCCGCCGGCGGGCAGGGGGCGGCTTCCGGCGGCGATGTTCAGGTTCTCTCCCTCGACGCCTTTGGCGAGCGTCTTTTTCATCTGCTCGTCGGCGAGGTGGGGCAGCAGGTCGGTCACGCAGAACTGCGGCTCTCCCTCTTTTTCGCCGATGCGGATGTCGACGTCGGTCCCGTCCTTCAGAACGACGCGCCCGTGCATGGAGAGCGGGATGGTGGTCCACTGGTATTTTTTGATGCCCCCGTAGTAGTGGGTCTTGAAGAGGGCGAGCCCGTCTTTTTCGTACAGGGGATGCGGCTTCAGATCGAGGCGCGGCGAGTCGATGTGCGAGGCGGCGATGCGCACGCCGTTTTTGCACCCGCTTTTGCCGATCACGGCCAGGATCAACGCTTTGCCGCGGTTGTTGCTGTAGACTTTGTCGCCGGCTTTGTATTTTTTGCCGGCCTCGAACGGGACGAAGCCCGCTTTTTCCGCTTCGGCAATGGCGAACGAGACGATTTCGCGCTCGGTCTTCGCTTTGCCCATGAAATCCTTGTAGCCTTCGCAGTATTTGTCCGCTTCCTGAAGCTCCTTTTCCGTTACCTGGAAGCATCCGTTCGAGCGGTTCACGAGCAGACTTTCCTTCAGCTTTTTCACGGATTCCTTTTCTTCTTTTTTCGCCATCTGGCAACACTCCTTTTTATTCAGAATCGTATCCGGAGCCGTAAAGATCGCCATACTGCTGATAATACGACTCCACGGTATCCACATAATTTCTGGTTTCCGGATAGGGAATGGCGGCAAGGTTTTTCCCGTCTTTTGAGAGGTCCGGCCGCTTCAGCCACTGGTTGACGGTGCCCATCCCCGCGTTGTAGGCGCATAGCGCCGTTCGCCGCGCCGGATAGGTCTCCAGCAGCAGGGACAGAAACCTGCACCCGTAGCGGATGTTGATGTCCGGCTTGTAAAGATCGGCTTCCGGCAGCGCGGGGGAAGCCGTTTCGCGTTTCTGCAGCCACTCGAACGTCGCGGGGGTCAGCTGCATCAGCCCCACGGCCCCGGCCTTCGATTTTGCGTCGGGGTCGAAATTGCTTTCCGCGCGGATCACCGCGTAGACAAAGTTCGGGTCGAGCCCGTTGCGTTTGGCCTCCTTGACCACGGCCGCGGCGTAGGTGCGCGGATACATCTTTTTCAGGAAGGCGGTGCGGCTTACGCGCAGCAGAAAAAACGCCGCAGCCAGCAGCAGCGCGACCAGCGCGCCGGCTGTCAGAGCTTTTCTATGTTTTCTGATCCAGATCTTCAAGAATTTTCTCCAAAAGCCCGGCGGCTTTCTGGTCCAGAACACGCCGGTCCGTGCAGCCGTCGAAGGTATAGCGGGCCCGCGACGTATAGTATTTTTCCCCGTGCTGGGCCTCCATACGCGCCCGGGCGAGGTCTTCGCCGATCCGGTCCCGCGCCACGATGCGCAGCAGGCGCGATTTCTGCGGGGCCGTCACGGCGATGACCGCGTCGCAGAGGCGCTCGGCTCCGCTTTCAAACAGCAGGGGGGCGTCGACGATCACGGCTTTGCAGCCCGCGTGCTGCGCCTCCCGGATCTGCCGGATGCATTCTTCCGCGATCGCGGGATGCGTGATGGAATTGAGCAGCCGCGTCGCCTCGGGGCCGGCGAACGCCCGGCCCGAAAGTACTTTCCGGTCGAGGCGTCCGTCCGGCCCGACGATGTCCGCGCCGAACGCCTCCTTCAGCTTCGCAAGGCATCCGGGCTGTTCGGTCACGTCCCGCGCCGCGGCGTCGGCGTCCACCGTGACGCATCCGAGCCTTTGCAGGCTCTGCGCGACGGTCGATTTTCCCGCCCCGGTCGGGCCGGTCAGGCCGATGACGTACGGCCTACGCAAGGTGAAGCACCTCGAATCCCGCGGCCCTCATCAGGCGGTTGTAGACGGCGAGCCCCACGCCGCGCGGCTCCGGGCACCGCGCGTAGACCGTCTTCGCGCCGATGTCGTCCAGATGCCGCAGCGCCTCGAACAGGTCGCGCGCCTGCTCGCGGCAATCGGTTTCCGCGCCGTAGCAGACGGCCGGCACGCGCAGCGCGCGTTCGTCCCCGCGGTAGCACAGCGCGGCCACGCCGGGCGTGCCGTGCGCGTTGACGTAGCGGGCGAAGGCGTCGCCGTCCCCATCCAATATAATTACGTTTGCCTTCGGCGAATAATGCTTATATTTCATGCCGGGGGAGAGTGGGCGGGCGCCCTTCGGCAGGGGGTTCATCACGGCGGGGTCGACATCCACCCGGCCGAGCACGCTGCGAAGCTGTTCCAGCGTGATGCCGCCGGGGCGCAGCAGGCGCGGCGGGTCTGACGCGAGCGTGACAATCGTGGATTCCACCCCGACGCCGCACGTCCCGCCGTCGAGGACGGCGTCGATCTTTCCGTCCATGTCGCGCAGCACGTGTTCCGCCGTGGTCGTGCTCGGAAAGCCCGAACGGTTGGCCGAAGGGGCCGCAACGGGCACCCCCGCGGCGGTGATCAGCGCCTGTGCCGCCGGATGCGACGGAAAGCGGATGCCCACGGTCGGCAGGCCGGTGCTCACTTCGTCTGGGATGAGGTCCGATTTTTCCAGGACCATGGTCATCGGCCCCGGCCAGTATGCTTTCGCAAGCTTTTCCGCCGACGGGGGCACCGACTTCACGAGCGGAAAGATCTGTTCCCATTTGGAGATATGGACGATCAGCGGGTTGTCCTGCGGCCGGCCTTTGGCCTTGAAGATCTTCTCCACGGCCTTGCCGTCGAGGGCGTTCGCCGCGAGGCCGTAGACCGTCTCGGTCGGCATGCCCACAAGGCCGCCGTCGCGCAGGATGCGGGCGGCGGTTTCGATGTCCCCCGGTTCTTCCGCTTTTAGCAAAAGGGTGTGCATGATTTATTGATTCTCTCTTTCCCTGAGTTTTGCGGCGCGGTCGGCGGCGAGAAGGGAGTCGATGATCTCGTCGAGGTCGCCGTCGAGCACGGCGTCGAGCCGGTAGAGCGTCAGGCCGATGCGGTGGTCCGTCACGCGCCCCTGCGGATAGTTGTAGGTGCGGATGCGCTCCGACCGGTCGCCGGTGCCGACCTGCGAGCGCCGCTCGGCCGCGACTTTGCTGTCCTGTTCCCGCTGCTTCATCTCGTACAGGCGCGAGCGCAGGATCTTGAGGGCGCGGTCCTTGTTTTTGTACTGGCTGCGCTCGTCCTGGCATTCGACCACGAGACCCGTCGGCAGATGCGTCACGCGGATGGCGGACGAAGTCTTGTTGATGTGCTGGCCGCCCGCGCCGCTCGAGCGGTAGGTGTCGATCCTGAGGTCCTTCGGGTCGAGCTCGACCTCCACGTCGTCCACTTCGGGCAGCACGGCGACGGTCGCCGTTGAGGTGTGGATGCGGCCCTGCTGCTCGGTCTCGGGCACGCGCTGCACGCGGTGCACGCCGCTTTCGTATTTGAGGCGCGAGTAGGCCCCCTCGCCGGTAATCATGAAGCTAATCTCCTTATAGCCGCCGAGCTCGGTTTCGTTCGCGTTCAGAATCTCGACCTGCCAGCCTTTGCGCTGCGCATACATGCCGTACATGCGGAACAGCACGGAAGAGAACAGCGCCGCCTCTTCTCCGCCCGCGCCGCCGCGGATCTCGACGATGACGTTCCGCTCGTCGTTCGGGTCCTTCGGCAGAAGCAGGATCTTCAGCTCGTCCGCCAGACGCGCCCGGTCCGCGCGGGCCCTTTCCAGCTCTTCCTGCGCAAGGGCGCGCAGGTCCCCGTCCGTCTCCCCTTCCAGCACGGCTTTGGCGCTCTCTTCGTCGTCGGACGCCTTTCGGTAGCCGCGGTATGCGAGCACGATCGGCTCGATGTTTTTCGATTCCTTCATCAGGTCGCGGAAAGCGTCGGGGTCGGCCGCGACCGACGGGTCGTACAGCCGGCGGCTCAGCTCTTCGTAACGCTTTTCAAAAATTTTCAGGTTTTCAAACATGGGTGTTGATTTTCTCCCTATTTCGGCTCGCCCGGCGCGTCCGGGCGGATGATCTTTTTGATGTTCTTTTCGCATTTGAGCCGCGGCACCATGACCTCGTGCCCGCACTTGGTGCAGCGGATCTTGAAATCCATGCCGGAGCGCAGGACCAGGAACCGGTTGTTTCCGCAGGGATGCGGCTTTTTCATCTGAAGAATGTCGCCGGGCCTTACATCCATCCCCATCACTCGCTTTCCATATGCAATCATTATATCACAGCCGCCGTCGATCCGACAAGACATCCGGCGGATTCGGTTGCAGACGGGCCGGAAATCGGCTATAATTGGAAGAAACACGGAAAAAGAAGGCGGATTCATGGCGCTGAAAGAAGAAATTCTGAATCGTCTGCGGGAGAGCGACGGGTATCTCTCCGGGGAGGAGCTCAGCGGCCGGTTCCACAAATCCCGCACGGCGGTGTGGAAGTGCGTCGAGGCCCTGCGGCGCGGCGGCTATGAGATCGACTCCGCGCCGAACCGGGGCTACCGGCTGATTTCCTGCCCGGACCGGTATTCGCCGGAAGAGATTTCCGCCGGTCTTGGAACGGAAGAGATCGGCAGAAGGATTTTCTGTTACGAAAGCGTGGATTCCACGAACGAAGAGGCGAAGCGGCAGGCGCTGCGGGGCGCCCCGAATGGGAGCCTTTTCATCGCGGAGCAGCAGACCGGCGGCAAGGGCCGCCTCGGCCGAAGCTGGCTCTCGCCCGCCGGGACCGGCCTGTGGTTTTCGGTGCTGCTGCGGCCGGGGGCGCTGCCGGGCGGGGTGCGCCTGCCGTTCCAGGTGGCGGCGACGACGCTGCTCGCGGGCGAAGCCGTGTGCGGGGCTATCAATTCCGGGGCCGTGGGAGGTCAGGGATCTGTCTCCGCCCGGATCAAATGGCCGAACGACGTGCTGATCGGCACCCGGAAGGTCTGCGGCATCCTGACGGAGATGAGCGCCGAGGTCGAGCGCGTCGAGTTCGTCGTCGTCGGCATCGGGGTCAACGTCAACGACGCGTCTTTTCCGGAGGAACTGCTCCGGAAAGCGACCTCCCTGCGGATCGAATACGGCGCGCCCGTCCGGCGGATCCCCCTTCTGCGGGGGACCCTGCGCGAATTCGAGCGGCTGCTGCGGGAGAACGCCGCTTCCCTGACGCCCGCGTTTCTCGAACGGTACCGGCGGGACTGCGTTTCCCTCGGGAGGCGCGTGTCGTTCCTGCGGGACGGGAGGCGGGAATCCGGCGTCGCGGCCGACATCTCCCCGGAGGGAGAGCTGGTCGTGCGCATGGAAAACGGCAGCTTTCAGACGGTGCGTTCCGGCGAAGTCAGCGTGCAGGGGATCTACGGCCAGACGTTCTGAGGCGCGGGGAGGTCCGGCGGCTATGGACTTTTCCCTTTTAATGTGGTAAAATCCGGAGCAACGGGACTTTTAACTATCATTCGGAGAGGGCTGCTGCCGTATGCAGAATGCGACCATGAAAAAATCCATTACCACGGTGGAGACGATGGCGATCGTTGTGGGGATGATCATCGGCTCCGGAATTTTTCTCAAGCCGGGCGTCGTCCTGAAAGACGCGGGTTCGACCGGCATGAGCCTGCTTGCCTGGATCGCCGGGGGGCTCATCACGCTGGCCTCGGCGCTCTCCATCGCGGAGCTTGCCGCCGCCATCCCGAAATCCGGCGGCCTTTACACCTACATGGCGGAGCTTTACGGCGACACCGCCTCCTTTCTGCTGGGGTGGGTACAGACCGTGATCTCCTACCCGGCGTCCGTCGCGGCGCAGGCGATCGCGTTCGCAACCTACTCCGCCTATTTTCTGCCGATGAACGGCCTCCAGCAGAAGCTGCTTGGCGTGGCGGCGCTCGCGTTCATTCTGGCCATGAACGTCCTTTCCACAAAATGCGGGGGCGTCATCCAGACCCTCGCGACCGTCGGCAAGCTGGTGCCCATTGCGGCCATCATCGCGTTCGGCCTGCTGGCCGGCGGGTCCCCGTTCTCTGCCGCCGCGGCGCAGCCGTCCGCCGCCGTTTCACCGGGCACCGGCTTCGGCGCCGCCATCCTCGGGACGCTGTGGGCCTACGACGGCTGGATCGGCGCGACCAACATGGCGGGCGAGATGAAAAACCCGGCCAAAGTCCTGCCGAAGGTGATCTGCGGGGGCGTGGTTTTCGTCATCGCCGTCTACGCGGCTTTCAATCTCGCCCTCTTCAAGACGCTGCCGGCCTCCGCCGTCGCGGCTTCCGCCACGCCGGGCGCGGATGCGGCGAAGGCTCTGTTCGGGAATGCCGGGGGCGCGTTCCTCACGGCGGGCATCATGATCTCCACCTTCGGGGCGCTCAACGGCTATCTCATGACGGCGGCGCGGGTGCCCCAGGTCATGGGAGAAAAGGGGCAGCTCCCGTTCTCCCGCGTCCTGGCGGCGGTCCATCCCCGGCTACGCACGCCGGCGAACGCGCTCATTTTCCAAAGCGCGCTGGCCGTGATCTATATTTTCTCGGGCACCTTCAACACCCTGACGGACATGCTGGTCTTCGTGCTGTGGATTTTCTTCACGATGGGCGTGTTCGGCGTGTTCCTGCTGAGAAGGAAAGGCCGCGGGAAGACGGGGACCTACCGGGTCCCCCTTTATCCTTTCACACCGATCGTCGGCATCGCCGGAGGGGTTTACATCTTCGTCAGCACGCTTGCGAACGATCCCGTCCGCTCGCTGATCGGCATCGGCATCACGCTTATAGGCCTGCCCGTCTATTACGCGATGGGACGCCGGAGGAATTCCGTGGGCCGGTGACGGCGCTTTCATCTCGGCTCTCCCGCGCACAGCGTTTTCGCGCCTGGGGAGGGCGGAACTCGGGTTCGATCCAGCGAGAAAATAGGCGCCCCATGCGGTCCGTTCCGCATGGGTCGCCTATTTTCTGTCGTTTACAGGGCTGCGCGGACCGTCTGCGCGGCCGCGACGAGATTCCGAAGGCTCGGGGTGGCCTCTTCCTCGCTGCGCGTCTTCAGGCCGCAGTCGGGGTTGATCCAGAGCTTTTCTTTCGGTATTTTTTTCAGTTCCGCCCGGATCTCCCTTTCGATTTCGGCCTTCGACGGGATGCGCGGGGAATGGATGTCGTACACGCCGGGGCCGACCTCCGTCTTGAAATGGGCGCGGTTGAGGTCGTCGACGATCTCGAGATTGGAACGGGAGGCCTCGAACGAGATCACGTCCGCGTCCATGCTGTCGATGTCCCGGACGATCTCGCCGAATTCGCTGTAGCACATATGGGTGTGGATCTGCGTCTCGGCTTTCACGCCGGAATGCACGAGCCGGAACGCGGGGATGGCCCAGTCGAGGTAGTCGCCGTGCCAGTCGGCTTTGCGCAGCGGCAGCTTTTCCTTGAGCGCGGGCTCGTCGATCTGGATGACCCGCAGGCCGGCCTTTTCGAGGTCGAGCACCTCCGCGCGGATGGCCAGCGCGATCTGGAACGCCATCTCCCTGCGGGTGATGTCCTCGCGCGGAAACGACCAGTTGAGGATCGTCACCGGTCCGGTCAGCATGCCCTTGACCGGCTTTTTGGTCAGGCTCTGCGCGTAGGCGCTCGTTTCGACCGTGATCGGCTTTGTGCGGCGCACGTCGCTCCAGATGATCGGCGGTTTCACGCAGCGCGTGCCGTAGGACTGGACCCACGCCTTTTTGGTGAACAGGAACCCGGAGAGGTGCTCGCCGAAATACTCCACCATGTCGTTGCGCTCGAATTCGCCGTGGACCAGCACGTCGAGGCCGAGGCTTTCCTGCAGGCGGATACACGAGGCGATTTTTTCCCGGATGCCGGCGTCGTATTCTTCCCGCGTGATCTCGCCCTTGCGCAGCTTCGCGCGCAGGCCTTTGACCTCTTTGGTCTGCGGGAAGGAGCCGATGGTCGTGGTGGGCAGCAGGGGCAGCTCCAACTCCTGCTTCTGGATGATTTCGCGCTTGTAAAAGTCCGGCTGGCGGATGAAGTCGCTCTCTTTCAGCGCGGCGATGCGGGCGCGGATCTCCTTGTCCTCATATTCCCTGCGCGAAGCGAGGAGCTTCCCGTTTTCGAGACAGGCGGGGTCGGAAGAAGCATCCTCCGTGTGCAGCAGACGGTCGAGCTCGGAAAGCTCCGCGAGCTTTTCCTCGGCGAACGCGAAGTGGATCTTGTACTGGTCGTCCAGCGCGGTTTCGCTTGCCACGGTGTAAGGCACGTGCAGCAGGGAACAGGAGGTGCCGATCACGATCCGGTTTCCGTCCACCGGCAGGTGTTTGAGCAGGGACAGGGTCTTCGCGTAGTCGTTTCTCCAGATGTTTCGGCCGTTGACCACGCCGGCGAACAGCAGCTTCCCCTGCGGAAAGCCGTTTTCTTCCACAAGTTTTTCCGTCTGCCCGCCCTCGACGAAATCAAGGCCGATCCCGTCGAAGTCGAGGGAGACGGCGGCGCCGTAGACGTCGCGGATGTCGCCGAAATAAGTCTGCAGCAGCACCTTGAGCGACCCTTTCCCCGCGAGGATCTCCCGGTACAGCGAAGAGAACAGCCCGATCTCCTCCGCGGTAAGGTCCAAAACGAGCGCGGGCTCCTCAATCTGGACCCACTCGGCGCCGAGGGACTGGAAGCGGCTCAGGATTTCCCGGTACGCGGCGGCGAGGGCGGGCGCGAAATCCGCGGGCTTTTTCCCGCCGTGGAGCTCCGAGAGCCTGAGGAAGGTGAACGGCCCGATGACGGCCGGCTTTGTGAGGATGCCGAGCCGTTTCGCCTCGCTGAACTCGGCGAAGGGCTTTTCCCCCGCCAGGCGGATCTCGGTCCCGGCGCCGAGCTGGGGGACCAGATAGTGGTAGTTCGTGTTGAACCATTTTTTCATGGGCAGCGCCTTCACGTCGCCCTTCTCGCCCTGATAGCCGCGGGCGGCAGCAAAATAGGCGTCCAGCCCGCCGAGGCCGAGGCCCCGGTACGGCGCGGGCTGCGCGTTCAGCAGAAAGACGGTGTCAAGCATGTTGTCGTAAAACGAAAAGTCGTTCGACGAAATCAGGCCGATGCCGGCTTCTTTCTGGGTCTTCCAGTGCCTTGCCCGCAGCTCCCTCGCGCTTTTTTCGAGCTCTTCGGCGGAAATTTTCCCTTTCAGATAATCTTCCGTCTTAAATTTCAGTTCCCGGTCCGCGCCGATGCGCGGATACCCGATGACCGATGTGTTTGACATAGTCGGATGCCTCCTGTTTAAAATATTGCCGCCTTGCGGAAAATAAAAAACCCGTCTTCCTTATTAAAGAAGACGGGAAAAATGCCCCATGATACCACTTCAATTCGCCGGTGCCTCGCGGAGCCGGCCTCTGAGAGTACGCCCCTTTCGGGATACTCGCTTTCTTTAACGGGAAATCCCGTCGCAGCCTGACGGCCTGCGCCGCTTCGGTGCGCCACTCCGGAGCCATCTTCAGCTTTTTCCGCCGGACCCCTTTTCAGCGGACGGGGGTTCTCTGCGCGGGCGGGAAAAACCTACTTTCTCCTTCACGGTGTTTCGCATTTTCAGTTGTTAGTGTTTATTATACCAGCAAAATCCGTTCTGTCAAGAGAGGAAGAGCTTTTCCGCAACCGAAGGGGTAAAATTCCCGCCTTTGCCCTGGAATCCGGCGGAAGATTCGGCTTGACAAAACGCGGGAAACACGTATAATATAAAACATATATAAATAATATGAAATTGCAATTCCGGAGGCCGAGCCTATGCGATACGATCCGCTTTCCGAAGACCCCGTTCCCTGTGACCCGGATTTTCCGGCCGACGTCGCCGGATTCGTCATCCCTTCGAGGACGGGGGAAAAGATGTCCGCCTGCCTGTTCCGGCCGCAGGGGCGCGGCCCGCACCCCACGGTTCTGCTGCTGCACGGGTACCCGGGCGACGAAAACAACTGCGACTTTGCGCACGTTTGGCAGCGCGCCGGCTACAGCGTGGTCGTTTTCCACTACCGGGGCACTTGGGGAAGCGAGGGGCGGTTCAGCCTGACCCATGTCCTTGAGGACGTGGAGGACGCCCTCGGCTTCCTGCGCGAAAACAGCGGCGACACGCCCTACGGCTTCGACGGCCGCAGGCTGACGCTCGTAGGACACAGTATGGGCGGCTTCGCCGCGTTGCAGACGGCGGCGCGCGACGGCGGGCTGCTCGGCGTCGCGGCCGTCGCGCCGTTCGATTTTTCGCTCGCCGCCTCCGTGCCGGAGATCCGCGCCGCCGTGCGGAAGAAGCTCGAAGACTGCCTGCCCATCAAACGGATCGCGCTGGACGGCCTGATGGGGGAGATCGACCGGAACGCCCCCGCATGGAGCTTCCCCGCGCTTGCGGAAAGACTTTCCGCGCTGCCGGTTTTTCTCGCCTGCGCTTCCCGCGACGCGATCGCCGTGCCGCAGGCCCATTTCCGGCCTCTGTACCGCGCCCTGCGCGCTCTGGACGCAAAGGGCCTGAGCGCGGTGTCGTTCCCGGACGGCCACTGCCTGAGCGCGAGCCGGGTGGGGCTGGCCCGCGCCCTTCTCGCGTGGACCGACAATCTTGCCGCCGGAGCCCCGGCACGGGAAAATATTTTACGGAAAACGATTGACAAACGCTGAAACACAGAATATCATGTAGAATGCATTTATAAAACATATATAAAAGCTATAAATTGGTCTCGGGACCCCGCATGACGGAGTCTGGAATTTAAGGGGGGTATTTATTATGAAAAAGAGAAGTCTTATCGCGCTGATCCTCGCCGCGGCGATCGCCGCCGTCTCGGCGGGCTGCTCCGGTTCGTCCGCGTCGTCGCAGACACCCGCCTCCTCCGCGTCGGTGCCGGCTTCGTCGGCCGCGGCGTCCGCCGCCGGCGGCTCGCAGCTCGACGCGATCAAGCAGAAGGGCGTCATGACGGTGGGGACGGAGGGAACCTATTCGCCGTTCACCTATCACGACAGCAAGACCAACCAGCTCGTCGGCTTCGATGTTGAGGTCGCCGAGGCCGTCGCCCGGCAGCTCGGCGTGAAGGCCCAGTTCGTGGAGACGAAATGGGATTCCATGATCGCGGGGCTCGACGCCAAGCGCTACGACGTCGTTTTCAACCAGGTCGGCATCACCGACGAACGCAAGCAGAAATACGATTTTTCGACGCCGTACACCGTGACGCGCGCCGCGCTGATCGTCAGCTCGGACAACACGACCGTCAAGACCTTCGACGACCTCAAGGGCAAAAAATCCGCCCAGTCCCTGACCAGCAACTATGCGCAGATGGCCCAGAAATACGGGGCGACGCTCGTCGGCACCGATGGGTTCAACCAGTCGGCGGACCTTGTGCTCCAGAAGCGCGCCGACGCCACCATCAACGACGACATCGCCTATTACGACTATAAGAATCAGAAGCCGGACGTGAAACTGAAGATCGCCGCCACCCTGAGCGACGCGAGCAAGAACGCCGCCCTGATCCGCAAGGGAAACGACAGCTTCGTCAAGGCCGTGGACGACGCGCTTTCGAAGCTGACCTCCGACGGCACCCTGGGCAAGATATCTGCGAAGTATTTCGGCAAGGACGTAACGAAGTAACGCAAAGGACAGATCGCCATTATGATTAGCCAGCGCGTCGTCAGCATCATCCTCGAGTCCTTCTGGCCGATTTTCTCCGCCGGATTCGCCTACACCATCCCGCTCACGCTGATCTCCTTCGGCCTCGGCCTCGTGATCGCGGTCGTCGTGGCCCTCGTGCGCATCGCGGGCGTGAAGGTGTTCTGCCAGATCGCGGAATTCTATGTCTGGATCGTCCGCGGCACGCCGCTTCTGGTGCAGATTTTCATCATCTTCTACGGCCTGCCGAACGCGGGCGTCGTGCTCGACCCGCTGCCGGCGGCGGTGATCGCCTTTTCGCTCAACGTGGGCGCCTACAGCTCGGAGACGGTCCGCGCGGCGATCCAGTCCATTTCGAAGGGACAGTGGGAGGCGGGGTATTCGCTCGGCATGACCTATTTTCAGGCCCTGCGGCGCGTCGTCATCCCGCAGGCCGCGCGGGTCTCCGTGCCGCCGCTTTTCAATTCGTTCATCGGGCTTGTCAAAGACACCTCGCTCGCGGCGAACATCACCGTGACGGAGATGTTCATGGTCACCCAGCGGGTGGCGGCGGCGACCTACGAGCCGCTTGCCCTGTACTGCGAGGTCGCCGTGATCTATCTCATTTTCTGCACGGTCCTGAGCCGGGTGCAGAGCCTTGCGGAAAAGAAACTCAGCGTGGGCCAGAGCGGGGTGGAAAAATAAATGTTTCAGCTTACCGGCATCACAAAAAAATTCGGGGGCAAGGCCATCCTCCGCTCTGTCTCGCTCACGGTCGAGTCCCAGAAGACGACGGTCGTGATCGGCCCCTCCGGCTCGGGCAAGACGACGCTGCTGCGCTGCATGAATCTGCTGGAGATCCCGGATTCCGGCACGCTCGACCTCGAGGGCATGAAGCTCGTCTTCGGCGGCGCGCCCGTGCCGCAGAAGGACATCCTGCGGTTCCGCCAGCGGACGGGCATGGTCTTTCAGGCCTTCAACCTGTTCCCGAACCGGACGGCGCTCGGCAACGTGATGGAAGGGCCGCTCACGGTTCTGAAAAAGCCGAAGCCGGAGGCCCGCGACCTCGCGCTTTCCCTGCTCGAAAAGGTCGGCCTGCTCGAAAAGAAAGATTCCTACCCGTCACAGCTTTCCGGCGGTCAGCAGCAGCGCGTCGCCATCGCCCGCGCGATGGCGATGAAGCCGGAGGTCCTGCTGTTCGACGAGCCGACCAGCGCCCTCGACCCGGAGCTCGAGGCGGAGGTGCTCGGCATCATCCGCGAGCTGTCGCAGGAGGATTACACCATCGTGATCGTGACGCACAAGATGTCTTTCGCCCGCGACGTCGGCGACCAGTTCGTGTTCGTGAGCGACGGCGAGATCCTGGAGCGCGGCCCCATGTCGGGCCTCGACGTTTCGCGGAACCCCCGGATCCGGCAGTTCCTCTCGATGCTTTAGGGCAAAAAAATAGAAAGCGCACCCCATTGTACGCTTTCCGGGAGGTTCCGGAGCCGCAGCTCTTCCCCTCGCGATAAGAGTATTGCCCGGCGCCGGGCGATTGATGCGATTGAATCAAAAATTTGGAAAGACCGCCGGCGCATAATCGGGCGCAAAGAGCGCACCATAATGCTTGGATACGAGATATGTATCCGCTCGGGCAAGGAGTTAATTCAGGATTGTGAGAGATCTGGGGTTTCAAACAGAGTTGTCGATTCCAATTGCAGAAATGGAATTGGGGGATGGTTCCGTTGGACTTTATGATTTTTCCGTCCCATGACAATTAAAAAACCAGCTTGAAAAAGGGCGGGAGGCTCCCAACGGAACCCCTCGTCCGTTTTTCTATATCCATCCGTGTTTTTTAATCGGCGGCGCGCCGTTTCTTGCCCACGACGAGGCCGAGCAGCAGAAACGCGGCGGCGAAGCACAGTTCGACCAGCATGCAGAAAAGGGAGGGGGAAAGGCTCATAAGACCGAAATCCGTTAACTCCGCGATTTTGTTGTCGGCGGTGACGTACCAGTAGACCGGGGTGAAGCTCGCGATGCGCAGGACCGCGTCGTTCAGGTATTTCTGCGGGATGAACACCCCGCTGATGAAGCATGGCCCGAGCGTGAACACGTTCGCGACGGCGGAGACCGTGCTCCTTCCCTTCACCAGGCTGCCGATCAGGAAAGCGAACGCGCTCGCGCAGAGAAGAAAAGCGAACGAGTTCAGGACCTGCGCCGCGGCATTGCCCGTAAAAAAGCCGTTTCGGTCGAGAATGGCGCACGGGAGCACGAGGATGACCCATGCCGCGAGGGAGAACGCGCAGGTCGCGAGGATGAACTGAAGGTTGTAGCGCACGAACGAGATGGGGGCGCAGAAATTCCGCCGGCTCAGGTCGCGGTCGTTGTAGACCGCCATGACATTCGTGATCCCGAAGATCAGCACCAGCGGCAGAACATAGGCGAGGTAGATGAAATAGAAGGCTGTGAAGCCGGTGTGACTGTAGCCCGAAAAGGAACCGTTGTCCCGGCCGGCGGTGTCCGTCAGGAAGACCTTCGCGCCTTTGGAAAGGTCCGTGTCGAGACGCGCCGCAAGGTCCCGCTGCGAGATGCCGGGGTCGTTTTTGAGGTACAGCCGCGCGGTGGAGAGGTAGCGGTTGACCGCGAGGTCAAGGTAGGCGTTGTACACCGAATCCGGCAGCGTGATCTTTTCCACCTTTGCGTCTTTCCCCGCCAGGAACTGCCCGGTGAAGCCTTTCGGGATGCGGACCACGTAGGTCACGCTTTCAAAATACAGCGCGTCCTGAATCGCCTCCGGGTCGTCCCGCACGTCCACAAAATTCACGCTTTTCGAGAGCTCGCGTTTCAGGCCGTCCACAAGGGGCGTGCTTTCGGCGGCGAAAAAGGCGACGTCCGCCTTCTCGTCTGCAAAGGAAGGCGGCTGCTGCCGGCTTGTGCCGGCGAACGCGAACGAGATGGTGATCCCGAGGAAGGTCCCGACGTAGATCATCATCATGGGGATGTTTTTGCGGATGATCTTGAGTCCCAGCTTAAAGACTTGCATAGCTCTGCCTCCTGATGATGAGGTAAGTGCCGGCGCCGAAAAACAGGATGAATCCCGCGAGAATGGTGAGATCCAGCGCATACCGGCCGTAGCCGCTGAAAGAATAGAGACAGTAGAAGGCGTCCGCCACAAGGTTGACCGGGTTGAGGTAGCCGAGGAGCGGCGCATGCTGCTGGATGACGTACTTGATCCCCTCGTACATCATGCCGGCGAGCGCGCTGCCGAGCATCGAGAGGCCGATCAGGATGCCGACCTTCGCCCCTTCGCCCGCTTTGACCGCCGCGCCGACGAACGAGCCGAAAAAGATGCCCGTGACCGTCCCCACGAGCGCCGTCAGGACCACGAGGCCGGTTTTGCCGCCGAAACCGATGCCGAGCGCGAAGCGCAGGAAGACGAGCAGGACCAGAATCTCGGCAAAATTGACCAGAAAAACGGCGGTGACGCCGGAGAAGAACACCTTCATTTTGTGCACAGGGGCCACGTTGACGCGCGCGGCCCGCTGCGAAAGATCGGCCTGGATGTCCACGACCTCCTTCATTCCCCAGAAGCTGCCGTACAGGCAGGCCATGGCGACGAGCGAGTAGAAATAGAGGGTGGTGTTGTCGGAGGCCCCGCCGCCGGAGGGGAGGGATTCGGTGAAGTCCCGCCGCGATTGCAGGCTTTCGGCGAGGCCGGCCGCGGCCGCGGGATTTTTCCCGATGAGATAGGAGGCCGCGGAATAGGTCTGCAGGTAGCTGTCCGCAAAGCTCTTGAGAATGCTCTGCTCGTAGCCGGCCGACCGGACGGTGACTTCGACAGGGCTGCCCGCAGTCAGATAGCCGTAGATTTTGTTTTCTTTCAGAAGCTCGTCGGCGTTGCCCTTTGTGGTCACGGTCAGGGTGAAAAGGCGTCCTTTCCCTTCCGAGGCGCTCTGCAGGGCCTGCCGGAACGGCGCGTTCCGCCGGTACTGCGCGTCGTTGACCACCGCGACGGGGATCGGGCGGAAGCTGTCCGCGGTGTTCAGATTGGAAAAGCCCATCTTGAAAAAGAGGGCCAGCAGGATCGGAAAAAGGAGCGTCCAGAAGACCAGCCCCCGGTCGCGCAGCAGACATTTGAGCCGCGCGGTAAAAATGTGTGCGAACATGTTCCCCCTCCTTTCAGTCGCGCAGTTCCTTGCCGGTGATTTCCAGAAAAACGTCGTTCAACGTGGGCAGTTCGGAGTAGATGCGCCCGAACGCGATGTTCTGTTTCCGCAGGAAATCCAGCACTTCCTCGAGGCCGCTTTTCCCCTTTTCGGATTTCACGACGAGGGTCTTATCGTTAAATTCGGCGGAGGCGATGCCGGGCAGAACGCGCAGGGCGGCGATCTGCTCCGGCGTGACGAGGGACGTTTCCACCGTGATCTTTTCGCCGAGGGAGATCATGTCCTTGAGTTCTTCCTTCGTGCCGTCGGCGATCACGCGGCCTTTGTCGAGGATCACGATGCGCGAGCAGATCTGCTCGACCTCCTCCATGTAATGGGAGGTGTAGACGACGGTCGCGCCCTCGCGGTTCAGGTTCTGGATCCCTTCGAGGATGTTGTTCCGGCTCTGCGGGTCGACCGCGACGGTCGGTTCATCCAGGATGATCAGCTTCGGCCTGTGGGCGGTCCCGCAGGCGATGTTCAGCCTGCGCAGCAGCCCGCCGCTGAGCTTTTTCGGGTAAAAGGAGCGGAAGTTTTCGAGGCCGACGAACGAGATCGCCTCTTCCACGAGCTTTTTGCGCCGGGCTTTTTCGGGGACGTACAGCCCGCAGAAATAGTCGATGTTCTCGCAGACCGTCAGCTCGTCGAAGACCGCGACGTTCTGCATCACGACGCCGATGTCCCGCTTGATGTCGTAGGCGTCCGGCCGCATGGGTTTCCCGAAGATTTCGACGGAGCCCTTGTCGTAGCTCAGAAGGGAAAGGATGCAGTTGATGGCGGTCGTCTTGCCGGAGCCGTTTGGCCCCAGCAGGCCGAAGATTTCCCCTTCGGCGACATCGAAGGACAGATGGTCCAGCGCCACGAGATCGCCGTACCGTTTGACCAGATTTTTGACCTGAATAACCATGGAAAAGCCTCCTCGCTGTTTCTGTCCCTATTATACCCGGCTCGAAGCCCTCCTGTAAGTGTGCCCCGTCAGCTTTTGAATATGACATCTGTCACCGGCGCAGCCGGTTTCGGTCGGGCGTATGGCCCGGTGAAAATGGAAAACCGCCTTTGCCCGGACAGTCAGAGATAACTCCCGCGGATACGGTGAAGCTAAAGGCGGGGAGGGGCCGCGTACAAGCGAAGCGGTTCTAAGGGGTTACGCCGGCGCGCCGCGCAGCGAGTGCGTCGGCATGGGCCCCCGGTTTCAACACAGCGGTACGCAGCCCCTCCCCGCCCGCCTTGTCACGGGATGCGGAAAATGGTACAATGAAACGGCGGGAAAACAGGAGGAGGGGAAGCGCATGCTGAAAGATTTTGCGGACGAGATGATCCTTTTCGGCTGCTGTGCCGTGGCGCTGTTCGCCGCCCCCGGCTTCGGCGCGGGCGTCGTGCCCGTGCTGATCGCGCTGATTTTTGCCTGCCTGCTGCTCTATTTTGAAAACGACGGCCTGCGCCTTGCGCTGACGCTTGTCTTTTTTCTGCTGTGCATCCCGGTGCCGGCGCTCGTCTTTTTCCTGCCGTCGGCCTGCTTCCATCTTTTCGGCACGAGATACCGGTATTTCTGCGTTCTGGCCTCGCTGCCCCCGCTGATCGTCTGGCCGCGCATCCCGCCGGCGTCCCTTGCCGGGGTGGCGGCCTTGTTCGCGGTCTCCCTCTGGTTCGGGTCCTGCGCGGAAAAGATCCGCCGCCTGACGGCGGAGCGCAACACGCTGCGCGACGGCGGGCGGGAGCTTTCGCTGCACCTCGAGCGGCAAAACCGCGACCTGATGGAACGTCAGGACGCGGAGATCAGCGTCGCCATGCTGAACGAGCGCAACCGCATCGCCCGCGAGATCCACGACAGCGTTGGCCATTCGCTTTCGAGCTCCCTGCTGCAGGTGGGGGCCCTGCTCGCGGCCGGCGGGGACGGAAGGACCCGTTCGGGCCTTCTCGACCTGAAAGAGACCCTGACCGGGGCGATGGACGGCATCCGCGCGAGCGTGCACGACCTGCACGACGAGTCCGTCGATCTCTACGAGCAGATTTTCCGCCTGGTGCACGGCTTTACCTTCTGCCGGGTGGATTTCGAGTACGGTTTTGAAACGGACCCGGACGTGAAGCTGAAATACGCCTTCATCGCCATCGTGAAAGAGGCGCTGACCAACGTGGCCCGCCATTCGGACGCGGACCGCGTGCGCGTGCGCTTCTGCGAGCATCCCGCGCTGTACCAGCTCATCGTCTCCGACAACGGCACGGTGAAGGGCTTCGACCCGGAGGGCGGCCTCGGTCTGCGCAACATTGCCGAGCGGGTGGAGACGTTCCACGGCAACCTGAACCTCTCCACGCGGCACGGATTCGAGCTGTTCCTCTCCATCCCGAAAGAGGGGGCGTGCGCGTGAAGGTCCTTGTGGTGGACGACGACAGGCTGGTCCTGTCGTCGCTCAAGACGATCCTCGAAGCGGACGGGGACATCGAGGCCGTTGCGCTGGGCAGCGGCCGTCAGGCCCTCGAGCAGTACGACGCGATCGGCCCGGACGTGCTGCTGATGGACATCCGCATGGAGGGGATGACGGGCCTCGAGGTGGCCGAAACGCTGCTGAAGCGCCGCCCCGAGGCGAAGATCCTGTTCCTGACCACGTTCTCCGACGGCGAGTATATCGCAAAAGCCCTCGAGCTCGGCGCGAAAGGCTATCTGCTGAAGCAGGATTTCGAGAGCATCGTCCCCGCGGTCAAGACGGTGTTCCACGGGCAGAACGTCTTCGGCGACGGCATCGTGACCCGCGCCTCCGCCAGGCGGCGCGAAGGGCCGGACCTCGCGGCGTTCGGCCTGAGCGGCAGGGAGGCGGAAGTGGTCGGCGGGGTGGCCGAGGGGCTCTCCAACCGGGAAATCGCCGAAAAGCTGTTTTTAAGCGAAGGCACCGTCCGGAACTATATCAGCGCGGTCCTGGAAAAACTGGGCCTGCGGGACCGCACCCAACTCGCGGTCTTCTATTATAAACATCTCTAAGAGGTCTTCTTATGATTTATCTTGATTACGCGGCGAACACGCCTCCCTGCGAGGAGGCGCTGCGGGTTTTCTGCGACGTTTCGCGGGACTACATCGCAAACCCCAACTCCTCCCATCCTCTCGGCCTTGCGGCGGACGAACGGCTCCGGAAAGAGACGGAGCGGTTCGCTTCGCTGCTGGGCGTGAAGGAAAGCGAGATCATCTACACCTCCGGGGCGAGCGAGTCGAACAATCTCGCCGTCAAGGGGGCGGCGGAGCACTACCGCCCGTCCGGCAAACACATCGTGACCACATGGCTCGAGCATTCCTCGATCGGCGGCGCGGCGGAATCGCTGCGCGAGAGGGGATATGAGGTCGATTACGCGGCGCTCGACGAAGAGGGCCGCGTCGATCTCGACGATCTGCGGGACCTTCTGCGCGACGACACCGTCCTCTGTACGGTCTGCCTGGTGGACAGCGAGATCGGCCTGGTGCAGGACATCCCGCGCATCGCGCAGGTTGTCAAAGGGCATGGGCGGCGCTGCCTTCTGCATGTGGACGCGACGCAGGCGGCGGGAAAGATTCCGCTCCGACTCGGGGGCGCGGACCTCGTGACGCTGGCCCCGCACAAGTTCTACGGCCCCATCGGCATCGGCATTCTGATCAAAAAGGAGGGGGTTCTCCTCGAACCGCAGATCAGCGGGGGAAAGAGCGCCACACCGTACCGCAGCGGCACGCCCGCGCTGGCGCTCATCGCCTCCGCGGCCGAGGCGTTCGCCCGGGCCGAGGAGCACCGGGAAGAACGGTACGCTTTCGTATCCGGCCTGAACTGCACCTTGCGCGAAGCCTTGAAAAAATACCCGCGCGTCGTGTTCAACAGTCCGGAAAGTGCCAGCCGGGCGGAGGCCGCCTGCCAGGCTCCGGCCGCCAGTCCCTACATCTTCAATTTCAGCGTGCCGGGGGTCCCCTCCGAGCGCATGGTGGAAGAGATGGGGAAGCGGGGCATCTGCATCTCGGCCCGCTCGGCCTGCTGCGCGCCGAACACCCCCTCGCGCGCCGTCTACGCGCTGACCGGCGACAGACGCCGGGCCCTTTCCGCGCTGCGCGTCAGCCTGAGCCATCTGACGACGCCCGGCGAGCTGGAGGCGTTTTTGAAGGCCTTCGACGAATGTTACGGGCAGCTTGCGGGGCAAGCGTCGCCTGCGGGACGGAGGCCGTCTGCCGGGCGGGGGACAAGACATGGGCCCTGAAGCGGAAAAAGCGGAGCAGAGCATCGTGAAAAAGTACCGTCGGCGGCTCTGGCTGCCGTTTCTGGATGCGGTCAAGCGGTACCGCCTCCTTTCGGAGGGCGACCGCGTCGCCGTCTGCATCTCCGGCGGAAAGGATTCCACCCTCACGGCCCTGTGCATGCGGCGGCTTCAGCGGTACAGCGACTTCCCGTTCCATGCGGAGTATGTCGTGATGGACCCGGGCTACAGCCCGGAGAATCGGCAGCGCGTCCTCGAGAATGCCGAGCTGCTTGAGCTGCCCGTTCATGTGTTTGACACGAGAATTTACGACATCGTCGCCAAAACGGACCGCACCCCCTGCTACCTCTGCGCGAAGATGCGCCGGGGTTATCTTTACAAATTCGCGGCCGGGCTCGGCTGCAACAAGATCGCGCTCGGCCACCACTACGACGACGTGATCGAGACCGTCCTGATGAGCGTGCTGTACGGGGCCGAGGTCAGGACCATGATGCCGAAGCTGCGCAGCACCGGCCACCCGGGCATGGAGCTGATCCGCCCGCTGTATCGCGTGCGGGAGAGCGACATCGTCGCGTGGCGCGACTACAACGGCCTGCGGTTCCTCAAATGTGCCTGCCGCCTGACGGAGGACTGCGCGCTCGGCGGCAGCGGCGTCGGCTCCAAACGGCAGGAAGTCAAGGAGCTGCTCCGGCGGCTGCGCCGCACCAATCCGAACATCGACAAAAGCATTTTCCACAGCGTGGAAAACGTCAACCTCGAAGCCATCGTCGGGTACCGGGATTCCCGGGGACTACACAGCTTCCTCGATTCTTACGGCGGCGGGGTGCCCCCGCGGTCGGGCCGGATCCTTTAGCCGAACGGGAAGATCAGCCCGTCCCGGCGCGTGGGTCAGAGACAGATCCCGGTCCGACGTGCCGCGACGGATACGGATTCGCTCTTCTTTTCCGGCCTCGGGCCTTTAAACGGCGACAGGCGAATTGATTTTTGCGGACAAAGCGTTTATACTAAGACGGGTTTCGGGAGAAGACGGCGATGGCGCCGTTGCGCGGAGGATCTTTCCCCGAGGAATCAAATTGACAGGAGATAGGAAATTTTTCTTTTTATGCTGAATTTTACGGATCTGAAATTATCCGATATTGAAACCGTCCGGCCGTATCTGGCCATGCAGAGCACAAGGATCTGCGACTATTCCATCGGCGGGATTTTTATGTGGCGGGATTTTTTTCACACCCGGTACGCTTTTTACAACGACACGCTGGTGTTTCTGGTCAAATACCTGGGCGGGCTCACCGCTTTTACGGTCCCGCTGGGGAAGGACCCGGAAGGGACGCTGGAACAGATCGAGCGGTATTGCGCGGAAAGCAGCACCCCGCTGGTTTACTGCACGGTGCCGGCGGGCGAACTTCCCATGCTGAAGCAGCGGTACCCGCAGGCGCGGGTCGTGCCGGCGCGCGACTGGTTCGATTATCTTTACCGGGCGCAGGACCTCGCCGCTTTCGCGGGCAAAAAATACGACGGGCAGCGCAACCATATCCACAAATTCCAGCGGATGTACCCGGAATACGAGTTCCAACAGATCGCGGCGGACAACATCGGGCGCGTGCGCTCCTTTTACACGGGTTTTGCCGCGCAGTATCGGAAGGACAGCCCTTTTGCGCGGGAAGAAGCTGCGAAAACGGCGGAAGTGCTGGAGCATTACGAAGAATATGCCATGTTTGGCGGCCTGCTGTCCGTGAAGGGGGAGGTCGTCGCCTTTTCCATCGGCGAACGGGTGCGCGACACCGTTTTCGTCCATATCGAAAAGGCGGACATCCGCTATCAGGGCGCGTACCAGGTGATGGTGCAGGAATTTGTCAAACGTTTCGCGGGCGATGCGGAATTCGTCAACCGGGAAGAGGACGTCGGCGACCTCGGCCTGCGCAAGTCGAAGCTCTCCTATCATCCGGTTGAGCTCCTCGAAAAAAGCACCGTCAAATGCGGCGGGTAGCCGCGCGCGAAAGCGGAAGAGGGGCTTGACGTGGCGGAACAGGCGAGGCGCGGATTTTTACCGGGCGACGCCGCCCGGTTTTCGGGGGAGAGTCTGCGTCTTTTGAGGCGCGCGCAGGGCGACGTCGCCT
>ENA-UOOI01001333-UOOI01001333.1-fermentation-metagenome-genome-assembly--contig:-NODE-1333-length-26353-cov-3.815765_pt1 | contig 26353 bp, 18 predicted proteins | sample MGYA00245779_ERZ724027 | MGnify/ENA primary metagenome ERZ724027 (study PRJEB28704, sample SAMN03018318) | fermentation metagenome | biome: anthropogenic terrestrial biome; feature: soil; material...
AAACAGACCAGTCAGAGAAGCTCATAAATACCCCCTGTAAAAATGGATAAAGAATAAACAAAGCAAAAAGTAGAAAAAAAGGAAGAATCCCAATATAATTCGCCGAATATTTACGAGCATTATACTTAAAACCTGTTTTTCCTAAGGCTCTATTTTCTACACTCATCATTTCTCCTTTCTATTTTCTGATCACTACTTTTTCTTGTTTTAACAGACAGAAACTTCATTGGCTCCTACTCTTCCCCTTCTCCAGCCTCTTCATACAGGCCATTAATTTCATCGATAAACATCTTCGCTCCTTCTTTCGGAGATACACTACCGGAGCTTACTGCAGGTGCCACATCGCCTATAACACTCGTCCAGTACACGCTGCTGTTCCCAAAATCCATCTGGTTTAGCCCGCAATCCATACCATCTGCCAGAATACTCAACATATCTGAAGTCTGCGTTTTGTGATCATTCATAACATCTTCCCTCATTACCGGCTGTCCTAATGTCTGAGCAAATTTCTGTTGTGTATCATAGGATCCCATCTTCTTTAACCATCCTCGAATGGCATCATTTCTTCCTTCGTCACCTGAATCTACCCCATACATAAAATCCCAGCCCTGAAGGCCGCCAGTCCATCCATCTTTTTCATATGGAGGAATGAGTTGTACATCATAAGGAGTATCCGCCTGGGCATATTCTGGTTCATTCCATGGCCCCAGTGCGATAAATCCTAATTCTCCCGCTTTGAATGCCTCAGAAGCGGCTTCATCGTTATAAGTCATACCATTGGAATATGTCTCCATCTTTTTCACAGTTTCAAACGTCCTTACGACCTGTTCCAGTTTAACCGTAGTCTTTCCTTTTTTTACACCGACTGTTAGGTTTTCCGCATCACTTCCTAATATTGCTCCTGGGCAGAAATTTCCACCCTGGGCCCATGAATGGGTAACATCAATACCTGATTTTTTGACTTTTTCGCATTCATCGAAGAAAACATCCCAGTTGTATAAAGACTCATTCTTCCAATCAATACCTGCCTTTTCCATCACATCTTTATTGCGAAAAATGATTGATACAAAACTTCGAAATGGCATCGCCCACATTCCGTCTTCTTGTGAGACTGCAGATATCGCCGGTTCATAAAATCCGTCTTTATATCCATCCTCTGAATCAAATACGGAAGATAAATCTAACAAATCAATGGCTCCCATATATTGACGCATATCACGTGCAGCTGCAAAAAACATATCCGGAAGCCCCACGCCCGACATTAGTGCTGTCAAAAGATCGGAATCATTTTTTCCAACTAGCTTAATTGAATTAACTTTTGGGTTCTCCTCACAATATTCTTCCACCCACTGGTCAAACAACTCTCCCTGCTCATTAGTAACTGCATCAGAATACACCCAAAATACCAAATCATATTTTCCATCCTTTGTAGTCCCACCTGCGGACTTAGATTTGTCAGAAGTTGTACCACTTTCTGCACTGGATCCTCCCGGACCACATCCTGCTAACATTTCAGCTGATAACACAACCGCCAACATTAATCCTAAATACTTTTTCATAAGACTCTCCTTAGATTTATTTATTTTCCATTCTCTTTCCAAGATGCGGCAGAGAATAAAAATCACAGTATCAATGCATAGCATTCAAATAAACGTTCTCCTACAGACACAACCGCATGATCTAAAACATCATAGAAATTTTACTTGGAATAGAAGCTAGCTTTAAAACTAAATCACAGGCTACTTTGATTGGATCACTCACTAAATCTGGTCTTGCTCCGTGTCAACCTGTTCCCTTAATCTTGCAGGTAAAACCTGTTCCTCCAGATAAAACTGAATCTGGAATCAAAAGGATTTCGCCTTTTGGAAGTGTGCTCCAAATATGTAAACCAATAACCTGATCCACTTCTCCAATAGAATCAAAGTAATCAAGGGTCTCTTCGTAACCCCTTTCCAACTTCTTCCGCAACTTGAAAAACCAGCTTAACTGTGCCAATATCTTAACCATCTCCTTTGCCGCTTTGTACTCCCCCTTCCCTCTTACAATATCAAAAAAATTCTTATAACCGGCAGCCCAGGAAAAAGTGCCTGCCCAGGCCACCGTATAAAAAGCCCTATACAGTAAAAAAGCGCGTATAAGGATAAGGGGGTTATGAAACCCAGAAACCCTTAAACGCGCCATATATTTATTGGCAAACCACTTGTCACAATCAGCATATTTGCTATACTAATCTTGCGACGTGGTAAAACGTAAGGGTGTATGACTAAGGACCTTCACCTTTACACTTGAAAAGATGACTGCAATCATCTGTTCAAGCCACGTTGCTCTACATTATTAGAGCCTTTTACCAAAGTAATTAAAACAATGATTATATCTATATAATATATTTCATCTTTTAGAAATTCAATGAGACGGCTTACAGAATCATATGACGATTCTCAGTTAAGTGCGAGAGGTTGAATGAAAATTCGGTACATGTTAAACTATTACAGATGTAGCACAAAAATTCTAACAGGGAAGGAAAAGAGTATGAAAAAGAACAAAGTTTTGGCGATGGCTGCCCTGCTCGGAGCAGCTCTTACCACCAATCCCGGTCCGGTATTTGCTGAGGAATCCAATCATGCCCCGGAAATCGGAGAGGAAGTTCCACTGAAGGATCTTGTCATCAAGTTTCTGGCTCTTCCGGAATATGAGCCGAATCGCTATACCAAAAAGGACGGGGGAAAATTCGGACCGGAGGAAATGGAAAAAGGTCTTCTCATTGGTGCTGAAATGAAACTTGGTGCGGGAAACCCCGATGGTATGATGGCACCCTTAAAGCATTCGTTTGCAGAGATTACCGCAGATCTCACCTTTGATGTTGATACGGGCGATATCAACATTGATTACAACGACCTGGAGCTTTCCATGCATGAGGGAAGCCGAAAAGCGCTGCTTATCAAAAATAAAGAGACGAAAGAGCTTACAATTCCCGAGGGTCTGGAGCCCTACTTTCTGCAAATTGATGGTGAAACAAATGAAGACGGGTCCCCCTACTATGTGTGCTATCTGCCGGTGAAGTTTACCGCAGAAGCAATGGGGGCTGATGTGACCTGGGATGCTTCGATGCACCGCATGGTTATGGCATTTGCCTTTTATTATTCGGATGCGGCTGTAACACCGGCGATCAATAAAGATTCTCCTTATACGACCAAAAAGATGGAATCAGACAATGTCTCCTGGGATACAATTCAAAGGATCGCCGCTGATGCCGATGATTCGAAAATCAGGCAGCTGATGACAGCGGCCATGAATGTTGTAGATCCGGTTTACCAGAATGAAGATGGAGGCTGGGGTAAGACAAATGAAGAATACGATTTACTAAATCCTAATTTCAGCCGTCTTTACGGTCATGTGTATTCTACGTTTGATAACGGGGCAACACAGGGACAGATTAAGTTCCTTGGCCGCCTGCTCCGTGCAAAAGACGAATACCCGGAATCTTTTGCATCGTATACAAAAGAAATTGATACGATTAAAAATGGTTTCTGGCAGGCACTCAAGTATATGGAAGATGCTCAAAATGATATCGGAGGCTGGCCTCAGTATTATCCTTATGGAATTGGCTATTTCAAACTTACGACCTATAATGATAATGCCATGACTCATCTTATGGAGATATCTTATGCACTGACACATGAAAAAGGGTTAATTGACTCCTCCTTATGTGATGATTTCGCCTGGGTACGGAAGGAATTGACAGACAATGAACCTGATGCGCATGATATCTCAATAGATGGATTGAATAAGATGTGGGAAAATGCTCTGGACTGTACGCTGGATCTCCAGGTTGAAATTGAAGGACAGAAGACCGCATGGGCACAACAGTACAATTCGGAGACAGGTGAACCGGCAACCGGAAGAGCTTTTGAACTTCCTTCCTTATGCACAAGTGAGAGCCAGAGTGTAATGGATCTTCTCACGAATATTCAAAATCCATCGGAAGAAGTTCAAAATGCTGTCAAGGCATATGCTGACTGGACAACTCAGATTGGCGTGACGGGATATTCACTGGAAAAGGTTTCCGACCGCACACGAGAACTTGGAGTTGACAGACGTTATCTATATACAGGAAGCAGTGATAAGAGCTATGGACGTTTTTATGGCCTCGATAAAGATGGATCCCATTATGATTCTATTGATGGAGTTGATGATTTCTATCCGATTTTTTCCGGAAGAGACGGTATTGCAAAACTAGATCACAATGTGGGCGGCCACGAAAGAAGAAATGGATATTCTTTTATCCAGACAAATATCGAGAAAAAAGCACAGGAGAGACTTAAGAAATGGGAGAATGCCCTGGAATCTGACGAAAACCAGGATAAAAGCGGAGGTGAGAACTGATGAGAAAACAATATAAGATCATGACAGCGGTGCTATTAAGCGCAGGCCTTCTTGCAGGAGCGGCAGCGGTACCGGCTCTGGCCTCCAAAAAATCCGCCGGGGTTGTCCGCGGAGAATACGATTTTTCGGATATGAGTGTACGTCGGGTGTGGTTTAATACATCAGACCCTGTATTTCTGATGGATGATTATGACCGTATCTGGCTGGATCCCGACTATAATGTTGTCGCAGACGGGGACTATAAGGATACCGGGAGTACCGGAACACTGATGGCACCCATGGCAGAGATGTTTCGTCAGATTGGTGTCGGCTATAAGGAAGACGGCGAAAAAATTATAATTACTATGAATGGAGATACACTCATTCTTACAATCGGAAAAAAGGATATTGTTTGGAATGGCGAAAATGAGAAAGACACTCTGAGTGAATTACAAGTACCAAAACTGGTCAGTGTCAGAGACAGTAATTTGAATCCTTATCTAAAAGGGGATCATAAGATTGTATATCTTCCTGTTACTTTTGTGTTGAATAAATTTCAGGCAGAGCTTCATGTCGACTCCAGCATAGAGAGCCTTTATGCAGCAGTTCCGGTATTTCGGACGAAACAGACGCCAGACCTTGAAAGGATTCAGGATGAATATGGAATCAATTATAGGGGAATTCTAGGCGGGAAAGCTGATATAAATCCTTCCGTAGTCAAGAATGTTCTTTCCATTCAGAACAGGGACGGTGGTTTTGCACTTCTGCCTGAGGATACCGACATGTCGCAGGAGAATTTAAGCGAAAAGAGAGGAAGCCTGACTTCCGATTCCACACTGGAGAAGGGAGCGACAACATCGGAGCTGAACTATCTGTCTGACAGTTTGTCACAGATTTCTGATAAGCAGACAACAGAGGCGATCACAGACGGTATCCGCTTTCTGCTGGATCATCAGGATAAGAGCGGTGGATGGCAGATGAATCCCGGAAATCCCGGGGGGTTCCGCGAAAATATTGTGTTCACGGACCACATCACAACAGATGTTCTACGACTTCTCCGCAGAATGGATACAGATATGTCTCTGCAGAAGATTAAAGATAAAATCGGATCCGATGTGATTGAACAGGCAGTAAAAGCAGGAGACGCGTTTATTCTGCAAAGCCAGATTCAAAATGACGGTAAAAAATCCGGATGGGCATCTCAATATACATCTGATGGAAAAGTGACAATGGGAAGAACCTATGAACGGGAATCCATCAGTGCCATCGAAACTGCAGATATTACAGAGTATCTGATGGAGTTTTATCCTTCAGATTCAAAACCGGTGAAAGAGGCTGTAGACAGCGCAGTCAACTGGCTGCAGGATGTAAAAATAGAAGATAAAGAAGCGGTTCGTATTCCCGACGATTCCATGCAGAACGGATTTGATCTGTTTCTCCTTGACGGAACTGAGCCGGGGGTTGTCGATCATGATTTTGTGAGTGATGGTCTTGGAACATGGGCGGCAAATTATATCTATGAGAACGGAGGTTACCGTCCTTTATATGCGGATGTAGATCCAAAACGCCCGGATCAGCCCGAAGTCAACAATTGGAATGCCAAAACCTCTGATCAATTAATCTGGTATGCGACGCGAAGCACCGTCGTTTATTATGACAACGATCTTGCTGACACACTGATTGGTGAAACTTATCCGGCATGGTCCAATCGTCAGACTTCATCCATCGAGGATGTGATCAATAAATATCTCAAAAATGAACAATTAAATCAGAATCTGGCAGACCAGCTCTTGTATCGTGTGTCTGTTATCAGACAGCTGGAAGATCAGGGGCAAAACAGCACAGCTGTCGATTACATAAAAGACCTGGTAACTTATATTAAGGCCCCGTCAGTAATTCAGCAGGGCCTGATCACAGAAGAGGCAGTTCAGGAAATTGAAACGATCTGCCGGGAGTGGAGTGAAAGTATAAATCATTAAAATCAGGGAACAAAATTTCTTTTGTTCCCTGACAGCGAAAAAGGGTGCTTAATAAACCTAAAAATGCAATAGATATCATTTTGGGAAAACAGATGGAAAACTGCCAACGTTTACTTGACACAAATCATCTATTTTTTGTAATTGACACCTTTCTTTCCTTCTGCTATGATATAAATATAAAAGGTACTGCCGATAGACGGTTAGTCCCAATATTATCACATTACAAAAGTAATCGCGACTTGGTTGGGGGCGATTACTTTTTTGTGTGGTTCATATAGTCTAGTAAAATCTTAACCACTATATTGATTATCATTATCATCACAGATAATAATTCAAAATCACTCATAAAAGTAACCCTCCTTTCCTAGATTTCCTATGTAAAAGGATTTCTATGTAATCAGAGGGTTCAGTCCCTCTGGTGAAGGACTAATCGCCTACCGCTTTCTGGCAGTACCCATCATTATTTTACCAATCAGGAATACTTCTAACAAGTAGAGTAACTTCAGAAAAGGGCCCCCTCTATAAAGAAAAAAACATAAAGCTCTCACTTTCCTCTTGACTACTCCCCTCCTACATATGATATGATAGAGGAACTGTGTATTCATAACAGCAATGCCTATTTATCCAGGTTTAACATATATGGATTGTTACGCACTTTGTGCTTCCACAATCCTAAAACATTCGAATTACGCCCTGATCGGGCTGCATTCTCATGTTTTGCGGGTCCCAAAGCCATGCTTTTTCATACAAGCATGAAACGCAAGGCCTTTTGACCCTGGTTTAACATATATTTTTCTATTGGAATAACACGAAGGAGGAGACCGTAGTATGAAGCTGGTGCTACATTACATGAAACGCTATAAGCAGTACATATTTCTCAACATTCTGGCGGTTTTTGGTTTCGCAGCAGCGGAACTTGGGATTCCCACGATCGTATCGGATCTGATCGACAATGGAATCAGTCAAAATGACACATCTTACGTATACCACAGGGCATTGATACTTTTTGTGGTTGCATTATTGGGAGGACTTGGCAATATTGTTCTTGCCTACTGCAGCTCCAGGGCAAGTTCAAGTATTGTAAGAGATATGCGAAATGATATCTTTAAGAAATCACAGGAATTTTCGCATACGGAATATAATAAGTTCGGTGTCTCCAGTATGATTACAAGAACAATGAACGACGCATTTGTCCTCATGCAGTTTTTGAATGTCATCTTTCGAACTGCGATGATGACACCGATCATGATGCTGATCAGCATGTTTATGGTGCTGAAAACCAGTGTGTCGCTGTCGATGGTGATCGGTGCCTGTATTCCGATTCTGATACTGGGAATCTACCTGATTGCAAAGACGAGCAGTCCGATCAGTGCCAGACAGCAACAGGGAATGGACCGCCTGAATCGGATTTCAAGAGAGAATCTGACTGGTGTGCGTGTCATCCGTGCCTTCTGCAAAGATCATTATGAATCCAAACGTTTTGCCGATGCCAATGAAGACTATGCCGAAAATGCCAAGAAACTTTTTAAACTGATGTCTGTCTCACAACCCGCTTTTTTCCTGCTGCTGAATCTCGGAGTTGTAGTTGTCTATATTATTTCTTCCAGAATGATTAATGTAGGAACTCTGCAGGTCGGACAGCTCGTCGCATTCCAGGAATATATGTTCCACGCGATGTTTTCCATGATGTTGTTTTCCACTGTATTTATGATGTATCCCAGGGCTTCCATCAGTGCAAAACGTATCCGGGAACTTCTCGAAGAGGAACCACTGATCCAAAATCCGGAGAACCCCGTCATGGACGGCGACCAAAGTACATCGCTGGTCTTTGACCATGTATCTTTTCAGTATCCGGATGGAGAGGCCGCTGTGCTGCAGGATATTTCATTCGAGGCACACGCAGGCGAGACGATTGCATTTATCGGGAGTACCGGAAGTGGAAAGAGTACGCTGATCAACCTGATTCCGCGTTTTTACGATATCAGCACAGGTTCAATTAAAGTAGATGGTGTCGACGTGCGCAGATATGATCTGAAAGCACTTCGTGAAAAGATTGGATTTATCCCACAGAAGGCACTGTTGTTCTCCGGAAGTATCAGGGAAAATATCCGCTACGGAAAGCATGATGCCTTAAAAGATGAACTCGACCACTCCACGAAAGTTGCAGAAGCTTATGACTTCATTAAGGAAAAGCCGAAAAAATATGATGAAAAAGTTGTAGAAGGCGGAGGAAACTTCTCCGGCGGTCAGCGTCAGAGGCTCAGCATTTCCAGGGCAGTTGTGAGGAAACCCGAGCTCTATATCTTCGATGATTCCTTCTCGGCGCTTGACCTTAAAACAGACGCCGCACTTCGCAAAAATCTGAAACCGGAGACGAAAGATGCGATCACACTGATCGTGGCACAGAGAGTTTCTTCCATTATGGATGCGACGAAAATCATCGTGTTGAATGAGGGCCGCGTCGTAGGGGAAGGCACACACAAAGAGCTGTTAGAAAGCTGCCCGGTTTACCGGGAAATCGCAGAAAGTCAGTTATCAAAGGAGGAATTGGAAGCATGAAAAAAAGTACAGGCCTTACGCGGCTGATTCCTTATCTGAAGAAGTACAAAAACAAAATCATCGGAGGCATCCTTCTGATCATCGTAGTGGCATCACTCAATGCCGCCGCCCCCTATATCGAGGGTATGGTCACGACGCAGTTGTTTGCCGACGTCAAAGCAGGACATGGTGTTAATTTTGCGAAGATCGCGCAGCTGATTGTTACCCTTGTGATCGTCTATATCGTCAGCGCCACCAGCAATGCATTCTTTATGTTCCTGCTGACGGACGCGATTCAGGATGCAATGGTGGACCTTCGAAATGAAGTAGAAGGCAAGATTCGAAAACTGCCGATCGCCTATTTTGACACCGTACCTCTGGGCGATACCTTAAGCCGGATCACGAATGATATGGAGACGATTTCGAATGCACTCCAGCAGAGTCTCGCCCGTATCTTCAATGCGATTTTAGGGCTGACTTTTGCGATCATTATGGTATTTCGCATTCAGTGGAAGATGGCACTGGTCACCATGCTGATCATCGTCTTTTCGCTGATCATATCCAAAGTCATTGTCACAAAGTCGCAGCCTCTGTTTACGAAGCAGCAGGATGCCCTGGGTGCGTTAAATGGAATTGTCGAGGAAAAATATACAGGATTTAGCGAAATCAAACTGTTCGGAAAACAGGAAGATGCTTTTGAAGAGTTCAGAGAAGCCAATTCGAATCTCTGTGAAAATGGTTTTAAGGCACAGTTTTTCAGTGGTCTGATGTCTCCACTTGTAACGCTGGTCACTTATGTCGGCATTGGCGGCATCGTCATCATGGGAGCGCTTTATGTGATATCCGGCGTCATCACTGTCGGAGAGCTGCAATCCTTTATCCGCTATATCTGGCAGATCAATCAGCCTCTCTCCGAAATTACACAGCTTTCTGCGGCAATACAGTCCGCTGTGGCAGCCGTTCACCGGGTTTTTAGTTTCTTAGACGAGGAAGAGGAAGTCGAGGACACGGATTATAAAACACTGACAGCACCGACCCGTGGAAATGTGGAATTCGACGATGTCTATTTCTCCTATACACCGGATAAGCCGCTGATCCGGGGCTTAAACGCCCAGATCAAGAGCGGACAGATGGTCGCAATCGTCGGACCTACCGGTGTCGGAAAGACAACGCTGATCAACCTGCTGATGCGTTTCTATGATGTAACGGGAGGCTGCATCAGGATCGACGGCATGGACATCCGCCAGATGAAGCGTGAAGATCTGCGCTCGCAATTCGGCATGGTTCTCCAGGATACCTGGCTGTTCAAGGGGACGATCTGGGATAACATTGCATACGGCAAAGACAATGCGTCGAAAGAGGAGATTATAGATGCCGCGAAGATTGCAAATGTCCATCATTTCATCAAGACCCTGCCGGAAGGCTACGATATGGTGTTAAATGAAGAGGCGAATAATGTTTCGCAGGGTGAGAAACAGCTTCTGACCATCGCCCGCGCCGTACTGTGCAATCCGCCGATCCTGATTCTCGACGAGGCTACCAGTTCGGTAGATACCCGTCTGGAGCAGATGCTGCAGGATGCGATGCAAAAGATCATGAAGGGACGTACTTCCTTTGTCATCGCCCACAGACTGTCGACAATCAGAAACGCCGACCTGATTCTGGTCATGAAAGACGGCAACATTGTAGAACAGGGTACGCACAAAGAATTACTTTCGAAGAAAGGATATTATGAACAGCTGTATAACTCACAGTTTGCTCATTAAATTGATGTCTGCTGCACCACGTGACTGCGGTGCACATTGACCGGCAGTATATGTAAAAGAGGGAAGCATGAACCTGATAATCAGATTCATGTTTCCCTCTTTTTTGTCCACTTCCCCGGATTCATATACCGGTTTATTTTACACCGCCGATTCCGCGAATCTCTTTTCTTATTTTCAGCACTGCGGATGGCGCAACTGAGAGTTCATCCACTCCCATGCTGACAAATTCTTTCGTAAGTGTCAGATCGGCTGCGAGTTCTCCGCAGATCCCCGCCCAGATACCGGATTTATGGGCATTGTCGATCACTAGTCGGATCATCCGCAGGACAGCCTCGTGATGGGGATGATAGAACTCGTCCAGCACTTCGCTGCGGCGGTCAATCGCCAGGGTGTACTGAGTCAGATCATTTGTCCCGATGCTGAAGAAATCCACAAGAGGAGCAAGTTTATCGCTGATCAGTGCAGCTGCCGGGGTCTCGATCATAATCCCCTGCTCAGGCATCCTGTATTCAATATGTTCCCGATCCAGCTCTTTCGCTGTCTCATTCACAATAGCCTGTATCTTACCTATTTCCTCCTCCGATGCGATCATCGGATACATAATAGCCAGATTCCCATGTACTGCTGCCCGAAGCAGCGCCTTAATCTGTGTCTTAAAGATCTCCGGCTGCGTCAGGCAGATCCGAATCGCCCGGTATCCGAGTGCGGGATTTTCTTCTTTCGGCAGATGAAAGTAGTCTGCCTGCTTGTCCGCTCCGATATCCATGGTTCGGATGATGACCTTCTTTCCGTTCATCTTCCGGAGAACCTGTTTATACGCCTGATACTGTTCCTCTTCCGTCGGGAAATCATCTCTTCCAAGGTAGAGGAATTCGCTCCGGAAAAGTCCGATGCCTTCGGCATCATTTTCCAGAACCGCATCTACATCTGAAACACTTCCCATATTGGCATAGACATTGATCTTTTTCCCATCCGGCGTGACGGATTCTCTGCCTTTCTGTTCCTGCAGGAGCTTTCTTCTCTCTCTTTCCTCTTCGATTTTCCCGCCGGCCCACTGACATGTCTTTTCATCGGGATTTAATATAAGGTCTCCTTTGTCCCCATCCACGACAGCCTTTGTTCCGGTCTGTAATTCTGACAGCTTTATCGGAACCTGTATCAGGGCCGGAATATTCATCGTGCGTGCCAGGATCGCCGTATGGGAATTCATGGAGCCATGTACCGTCACAAAAGCCAGAATCTTTGACTGATCCATCTGTATTGTCTCACTTGGGCTCAGGTCATCCGCGACGATGATCGACGGCTCTTTTATCTCATAATCATTTTCCCGATGTCCGGATAGATTTTTGATCAGCCGCTCCGAGATGTCTTTGATATCCGCCGCTCTTGCCTGCATATAGTCATCATCCATGCCGGTAAACATTTGATAAAATCTGTCACAGACTGCGCTTACCGCATATTCGGCATTCGCGTGTTCGTTATTGATCATGTCCTCGATAGACTGTCTATAATCATGATCTTCTAAAATCATCTGATGTACTTCGAAAATAGCCGCCTCAGATTTCCCTACTGTTTTCACCGCTTTTTCATAGAGATCCTGAAACTCCTTCTTTGACTGATCCGCCGCTTTCTGAAGCCGTAAAATTTCTTTATCCGGATCATCGATTTCTTTTTTGTTTATTATCTGTTCATTTTTCTTAACTGCGAGTACATTTCCAAGTGCAATACCATCGTATACTGTTTTACCTGGTATCTTTATCATATTTTGCTGATCCATCTTATTCCCTTACATCTCCATGGTAGTCTACAGATTCTCCCGGAAGAATCTTTTCATCGCCTCACAGGCGGACTCTTCATCCTCTCCTTCGATAGAGACTGTGATCTGATCGTTATATTTTATGCCAAGCCCCATCATCTTTAAAAGCTGCGTCGCTGCCGCCTCTTTATCATCTTTTTTGATCTTAATCTCGCTTTTATATTTTTTTGCCTCTTTTGCAAGAATCCCTGCAGGTCTTGCATGAATTCCCTGTTCATCTGAAATGGTATAATGAAACGACTGCATCTGTTTCTCCGCCTTTCTGCCTTGTTCATACCTGCCCTGCATCATAATAGTTTCTTAAATTCATCCGCTACATGCTGCACCTGTGTGCCGATCACCACCTGCACACTTGTCTTGCTGGGGCGTATAACACCTGCAGCACCGGCCGATTTAATCTTCTTTTCATCTACTGCCGTGTAATCTTTTACCTCCAGCCGGAGTCTGGTAATACAGTTATCCACATCGGCAATATTTTCTTTTCCGCCAAGACCTTCTAATATCGTGGACGCCATCTCGGCATAACCACCCTTGGAAGTTGTTCCTGTATCCAGTTTCAGCTCTTCGTCCTCCTTCTCATCATCTTCTCTTCCGGGCGTCTTAAGATTAAACCTGGTGATGACAAAACGAAATACAACGTAGTACAGTACGAAAAACACCAGCCCGATTGGAATCAGCCATAAGGGATGTTCTGCCATCGGAGAACTAAAGCTTAATACATAGTCGATCAGTCCCCCACTGAAGTTAAACCCGGCTCTTATTGGCAGAGAGGCTACGACGAATCCTGAGATACCTGCCAGGATTGCGTGTACTAGATAAAGTCCGGGAGCAAGGAACATAAATGAAAACTCCAGTGGTTCCGTCACTCCGGTAAGGAACGAACACAGTGCCGCGGAAGCTAACAGACTGGCTGCCACTTTCTTGTTTTTATCTTTCGCCGTGTGATACATCGCCAGCGCCGCACCGGGAATTCCGAACATCATAAACGGGAAAAATCCTGCCATGTACATACCAGTCGTACCATATGTACCACTCCCTGACCAGAAATTGCCCAGATCATTGATGCCCGCAACGTCAAACCAGAATACAGAATTCAGTGCATGGTGTAGACCTGTAGGTATGAGCAGCCGGTTCAGGAACTGATAGATCCCCACGCCAACGGCTTTGGTACTGATAATCGCTTCCCCGAACTTTACCAGCAAGCCGTATACAAATGGCCATACAAAGAACAATACAATACTTACCAATATAGAAACTCCCGCCGTAACCAGCGCCACACTTCGCTTTCCGCTGAAGAAGGCCAGTGCGTCCGGCAGTTTTGTGTCCTTAAACTTATTATAACACGAAGATCCGATGATACCGGCGATAATACCGATAAAGACATTTTCAATCATGTCAAATGCCATATCCGCCGTCGCCCCGGTCATGGCAGCGATCGTATCGCTGGAGAGCAGATTCGTTATCATAAGCCATGACACCAGTGCGGCAAGTGCGGATGCGCCGTCATTATTTTTGGCCATTCCGATACCAATTCCTATCGCAAACAGAATCGGTAAGTTGTCGATGACAGACCCCCCGGCTTTTGTCAAAAACACCGAGACAATGTCCGGGCACCAGCCGGTCGCACTAAGTGCATAGCCGATACCCATAAGTATACCGGCGATCGGTAAGGTTGCAACAGGCAGCATTAAAGATTTACCTAATCTTTGAAGATATTTCATCATAACATATATCCCCCTTTGTCTTATAATTTTATAATTTCATCCAGTTCTTTTACTCTTCGACCCGTTAATGTCTCCATATCCGGGAACTGATCCGAATTGCAGATTACAACGGGTGTAATTACGTCATACCCTGCCTCTTTTATGTTATCCGGATCAAATTCTATCAGCAGATCACCTTTTTTCACTCTGTCGTTTGTCTCCACATGGGATTTAAAGTATTTACCTTTTAAGTTCACGGTATCGAGACCTATATGGATCAGTATCTCCGCGCCGGAATCTGCGGTAATACTGACTGCGTGTTTGGTCTCAAATATCGTCGTAATCACACCGTCTGCGGGCGAGACGATTCTCCCCTTTTCCGGTTTTATGGAAACTCCCTTCCCGAGCATCTCCGTGCCAAATGTAGGATCTTTTACTTCACTGAGCGGGCATACCTCACCCTCCACCGGCGCTAAGATAATATTTCTTGTTTTTCCAAATGCTTCCTTAAATTTTTTAAACATATGAATCTCCTTAACTTTCATCTATATATTTCATTGATCTGCTAAAATCACCCGCCTGATGTGAACGGTCAGGTAAGCCAGCTCTTCCTCTGTAATCTGATACTCAAAATGTTCTTCAATATAATCCCTGACTTTACCGGCACACTTATATTCTTCGGGATATAATTCCTCAATCACTTCCTTGAACTTTTTATCCGGATTGTCCAGTAATTCTTTCTTTACAATTCTCTGTGTCAGGAACTTCAGGTGAGTAACAAAGCGTTCATAATGTAACGATTCTTTATCCAGTTTAATACCAAAATAGTCTTCTACAATTTTTAGAATTTTCGGAATACATTTTGTGATATGAATCGCCTCACTCATCTGCGTATTATATTCCGCATTTACAATATGAAGGGCAATCGAGGCAGCTTCATCTGCCGGTAGCTCCACCTTTAATTCTTTTCGAATCCGTTCAACCGCATATTCTCCAATCAGATATTCCTGATGGTAAAAATTCTTCACCTCCCATAATAAAGCATTTTGAAACATCATGCCCTGATTAAACCGTTCGACAGCGAAGCTGATGTGATCCGTCAATGTAATGTAAATATTCGGGTTCAGTTTTTTATTCAGAACCTTTTTCGCATGCTCGACGATCTCACTTGTCACTTGTATATGTTCTAAGGGCATTTTTTCTAATAACACCTTGAATTTATCTACTGAGCTCTGGCTTTCCATATGGAAGATCTTTTCAATCTTATCTTCCTGAATCGTATTTCCTCTCCTGGCCTGAAATCCGACTCCCTTGCCCATCACAACCACTTCACGGCGGTCCTCATCTCTGGCACTTACTACATTATTATTAATTACTTTTTCGATTCGCATTCGTACACCTCAAATAAAATATGATTCACAAGGTTTCCCATAAAAAAAGACCAAACTTTACAAGGTTTATGTATTACCTCACAAAATTTGGTCTTGCCTGCTTACCAGTAACAATCCAATTGTTATTATTCACATTTAAATGTAATTATATTCTAACAATCACAATGCAATTTGTCAACATCTTTTCACTTTTCGAATACCAGACTGTCCATATTGCAGATATCTCCCGCTCCGTGATAGACGAGATAGATGTTCCTGATCCCATTTACGGGCTCGATCTCGTACTCAGTCCGGGTAAATTCCCAGAAGTCTCCGGTATTCTCGAGAGGACAGCTTCCGAGCAGTTTCCCGTCAGTTCCCCCCTCGTAAATGTCGATGACAGCATCGTCCACGGGTGAAGCATAGCTGAGTGTAACTTTTGAAGTGCCTTCGTCTCCAAAGTCGAGGTAGTGATAGCCGCTGTAGGCTCCGTCTCCGATTCCGGCGAGATAAGTCACATCGTTTCTGCTCTCTGTTCCGCATCCTTTACTCGCATCATATGCTTCTGCCTCAACGGTCGTATACGGATCACGAATATCACCTTTGATCTCATGAAAGACAAGGGAATCCAGACTGCATGTCCCATCTTCTCCCGTGAATACGAGATAGATATCGCGGCGGCCTGTGATTCGGTCGATGGTAAATGTTTTCTCACTCCACTGATCTGTTCCTCCGGTATTTTCTAACTCACAGGTTCCTGCGAGCGGTCCGTCCGGAGAATCCAGATGAAATTCCAGAGCAGAATCTTCCGCAGATGATGCATACGTAACTGCCGCTTCAATCGTTCCTTTGTTCCCGAACCTTGTGTTTTTCCATGCAGCGTATCCGCCATTTTGAATGTCTGTCAGGCTGTCATCCGCCGCCGTCATGCCTTCGATTTTGTCGGCATTCTCAGCCTCAATCTTCTGATAGGCATCTTTCGCGGCTGCCTCTTCTTCTTCAAATACAAAGCGGTCCGGTCTGCATACTTCCTGTGATCCCCGGAACACAAGACAGAGATCCTCTCGTCCGGTCAGATCTGAAATCTCATATCCTGCTTCGGTAAAGTCCTCCCAACCGTCTGTCCGGGGAAGTTCACAAGTACCGATCAGTTTTCCGTCCGGGCTTCCCAAGTGGATTTCGACGGAAGCATCCTCTGCCGCTGTCGCATAGGTAAATGTCACATACGTGCTGCCCTTTGAACCGAAATCCAGGTTTTTATAGACAGCGTAATGTCCGTCCCGGATATCGACAAGATGTCCGCCACTCGCCGTCGGCCCTTCCAGAATGTCCGCGCTCTCGGCTTCGATGCCTTCATAGGGGTTTCTCACCTGATCGGCCGGCAGATCCTCCACGGGATCGGTCGGTGCACTTGCTGCCATCCCACTGTATGTACCTTCTCCGATGGCAGTCACCGTGACGGTCTTTCCGATATCTTCTTCTTTTACCTCATAAGTCTTCCCTGTTCCTGCCTGTACCCCGTCTACTTCCCAGATATAGGACACATCCGCATCTTTCGGAGTCACCTCCGCGGTCAGCGTATCCCGGTAAACCGGTGACATAGAATCAATCGTCACCTTTTCAATCATGTTTTCCGATCCATGGAGGAAACGGAAAGAATTCAGTTTAAAGGGCTCCGGCTCTTCTGTCCTGTACACAAGATATACCGTCTGAAGACCCGTAACTTCTGTATTCATTTCTGCTGTCTGATTCGTCCAGTCTGCGATATCTCTGGTACCGGTTTCCGCATTCGCCACATTAAGCACGGCTGCAGGTTCTCCATCCGGCTTTCCGATGTGAAGCTCGATACTTCCGCCGGCAAGTTCCGGTTTTACCTGAAATTCCACATTCTCTGGAGCCACATCTCCAAAGTCTATGTTGTGGTATACCGTATAAGCACCGTCTTCGATATTTCCAACATATTTCATTCCATTTTCCGTCTCTGTGATAATGCCTCTCAGTGAGTCAAAATCTCTGGCACCGATCGTGTGGAAGGCATCCCAAACCAGGTCTTTTGAATTCGGTGTGTTCTGATACAGTGCAACCGCAGCTGACGCACTCCAGGAAGAAGGCCGCTCGCTGTCCTCAGTCTTTTCCGCCCATTTTGTCTTGGTAATTCCCGCGGAGTTCCGGTTGTTCCAGGCTGTCCAGGCATTATACTGCATCCAGTCGATATACTGCGTCTGATTGTGATTGACAATGAGATCATTGACCCATCTCGTAAAAATGCCCTTGAAGCCGGGCAGATCTCCGCCACTGTCCTCGTTGTTCATGACGCCGTAATGATACATGTCAATCATCGTATAATCTGCCGCCAGAATCGCATCGTTTAGATACATATCGTCGCCGTAGTGGTCATACAACAGACAGCTGGCACCAATGAATGTTCCCTGATTATAAGTGGAAGCATCATTGTTTCTGCCGCCGTCAAGACCTATGTTGTCGCCAATATGTCCCGTCTCGGGATCAAAGAGAACATCTCGCTCCCATTTCAGGATTTCTCTTGCCTTTTCAAAATAGCTCTCGTCATCCAGTGCCTCTCCGAGAAGGCAGGCTGCGATCGCCCCCGGACCATTGACACATGCGTTTTTTGTCTGATTGTCCACACGCCAGAACAGTCCTCCGCCCAGATCATCGCTCCAGGATCTCGCATAGGTGTTGTCGAAGTTGATTTTAGCTGTCTCCAGATATTTTGTGTCTCCGGTCGCAAGATAAGATCTCACGGTTGCAATCGTAATCCACATAATATCATCGTTGTAGTCGTTTCCGCCCCACCAGCCGTCGACTTCCTGATGCTTATAATCCTTTTTAAAGCCCTCGTAGATCTGATCGATCATCTCTTTATAGCGGGCATCCCCAGTATGTTCGTAGGCGTCGACTACGATTTCATACGTCTCAGCTCCGGTCCAGAAACCTCCGAAACGCCAGACATCATCTTCTTCGTCGTAAGTGTAGAAGTTGTCGATATAAGCACTGAAAGCGTCATATGCGGTCTGCTCAAAGTCCATGTCGTAATCCAGAGCTTCCACTTTTGCTGTAGGATTTGCCGTCTTTGTTCCTTTATAGTTACCCATACCGGTCACCTCCAGTTCTATCTGCTTTCCGATCTCCGCCAGGCTTACCGTATAGTCTGCATCCTGCCCGATTACCTCACCGTCTGCTTTCCAGAGATAAGAGACTGTTGCATCTTCCGGTGCAAGAACACTATGTAAGGTGTCTCCGACTGTCGGAGAATTCTGGTCAATCTGTACGCCTGCCACGGTTTTCTGCGGTTTTCCAAAGAAGCGGAACCAGTTGAGATTGAACAGGGAGTCGTCCCCGCCCGTAAACACGAGATAAACATCCTGCACACCCCTGGTTTTGTCGATCTTCGAATAAAAATCGCGATATGCACTCCAGGAACCGGTCGAAGTAATCTCACAGCTTCCGATCATTTTCCCGGATGGACTTCCAAGTCTTATCTCAACGGTTCCTCCGGCTGAAGAGGCCGAAGCTCGAATCATGACGGATTCGGCACCGATACGGCCGAAATCCACATTCCGGTAACAGGTATAGAACCCGTTTTTGATTCCACCGATATTCTGTTCGCCGTCGTCTGAGTCTTCTACAACCATCCCCTCGCCGAAATTCTCGTCAAATGCTTCAGCTTCTACTCTTTCATAAGGGTTTCTTGTCGGATACTGATCGTCTGCGGTTACTTTTGCCGTTTGGTCCATTTTGACCCCCAACGTTCCATGGACCCCCGTCACGGTCAGCTGAATCTGCTTTTTTGTCATGGCGGAAGTCACCGGAAGCTCACTTTCTCTGCCCACAACTTTGTGGTCACAAGTCCAGGTGTATCGTACTGCCGCATCTTTTGGAAGGACTTCCGCTTTAAGCACATCCCCGACTTTCGGATTCTTGTTATCGATCGAAACTTTTCGAAGAATTCGAATCTTAGGAAGGGTAATACATCGAGTATTATCAGTTGTTATTTCCGCCGCCTGCACAGTATGTATCTGCAATGGAGCAAATGTCGTCCCCGCCAGTGTCACTGCCAGCAGGACCGCCCCCACGCGCCTGCCGGTTTTCTTATCATTTCTATTCTTTTTCATTCACGTACCCCCCGGTTCGCTATTATTTGTCCTCTTTTACATTGAAAAAATCCCTTTCCATCAAACGATCCAGCAATTCTCCGAACAGTGAATTCGCCCATGCAAACCACGCTCTCGTGTATTCTTCGGGCTTGTCCGGATCAAATGATTCATGTACAAAATTAGTTCCCGCATGTGTCTGCGACAGCATTTCAAGACAGTTTAAGATTTCGTCTCTGTCATCAGACGTAAGAGCCTGCATGATGATGCCGATGCACCACACATAGCCTTTCGGTGTATGGGGACTTCCGACCCCTTTTGCATACCTCCCTTCATAGTAATATGGATTTGCTTTCGACAGTACAAACGCTCTCGTCCGCCGGTACAGTTCATCCTGTGTATCTGTGTATCCCAGATATGGAATTGCCAGAAGGCTGGGTGAGTTCGCATCATCCATCAGCAGGTAACTGCCTCTTCCATCCGTCTCATACGCATAGATTTTTCCAATCCCGGGATATTCCACCACGGCATGTTCCTCGATGCCCTGCCTGATCTCAACCGACAGTTTCCGGCACTCGGCGGCAGTCCTGCTGTCATCGTAGAAAGAGTTGATGATCTCCTCCGCGTAATTCAGTGCCTGAACTGCCATCATGTTTGCCGGAACCAGATATCCATAGGTACAGCTGTCATCAGACGGCCGGAATCCGGACCAGGTCATCCCGCAGGGTTCTACGGGATTTCCTTTTCCCTCCATGGGAAGCGTGTCCGTGCTGATTCCATTGTGTCTTTGAAAATGATAAGACGACCGGGCCATATGATCCTGTTCCGTATGGAAAACCTCGAGAATTGTTTTGATCATTTTCAGGAAGTCTTCGTCGAAGATCTCTGAGTTTCCGGTCTCCCGCAGGTACTCATGTGCCAGATAAAGTGGTGCGCACAGAGAATCCACTTCGTATTTTCTCTCCCAGACACCGGGATTTCGATCCGTCTCATCCTGATACCCCCTGCCGTTTGCACCTTCATTGAACGCATTGGCATAGGGATCTAAAAGAACGAATCCCACCTGCTTTTTCAGGACTCCCCTTATAAGTTCATCGAGGTCTCTGTCCTCTTTCGCATACCGGATATAGTGATGTACCTGCGATGCGGAATCCCTCAGCCACATGGCCGGGATATCTCCCGTGATCACAAAGTATGTCCCGTCATCCAGTTCCTCCACTGTTGTTTCCATTGCATTTAAAAAACATTGCTTTACCATAGGTGCCAGTTTTGGATAAGCTTTTTCATAATACTTCTCCAGCTCTTCGGATCGTTTGATTATTGTTTCAGGTATTGCCTTCGGCATAAATGTCCTCCTCATTCTTTTATTTCTTTATTTTAAAGCGTCCCTTGTGACACTTATGGACTATATTATACTACCAATTTCCGGAATCAGCATCGAAGTCACCCTCATTCTTCAGCTCCCTTCTATAATCTGGTTAATCTTCTTCGTAATATCCTGAAGTTTAGTGAGTGGTTCTCTGCTCTTTCCATCCATAATATCATTGAATGTCGGATCCCAAACTTTCCCGACATCTGATGACCAGTCATCTGCAAAACGGATCCCGTTTTTCTGCTCTGTTTCCATCATCTGTTTCACTGCGTCTGCAGCTTCCGGATGATCATGTTCCTTCATCACATCATAGAATACAGAAGCGGAATCGGCATATGCACAGGGAGCCACCGGAGTCTCTTTTAAAACGGTGTCATACATTTCACTGGACATGAACTTAATCAGTTCCCATGTTTCTTCCGGATGTTCTGTGTTCTTCGGCGACATCCAGCCTATCGTGTCATAAATTGTAGTCTTTTCTTTTGATCCCCGTGGTGTCGGCGCATATCCCCACTCAAAATCCGGAGTATTTCGAATCAGAGTATCGGCTTCCCACTGTCCGAAATATAGAAGAGCCATCTCTCCCGCTTCAAACATTGAATTAAGATTTGCGGTCTCATAGGTTCTTTCCGGCAGTGTGCCATCCTTTATAAGACCCTGTACTCTTTCGGCCTGGTTCAGGAATTCATCATCTACCGTCACCTTGCTCGTCCCTACAATTTTATCCATCATCGGCTCACCGCCATACGATGTACTGACATTTGCGATGCCAAAACAGGAAGAATCAAATCCATAGGCACCAAACTTATTCTGAGAGGGATCTTTTAATTCTTCTGCCATGTTGAAGAAATCGTCCCATGTCCAGTCACCGGCGGGTTCTCCCACTCCGGCCGCTTTCAACAGATCTTTATTATAAAACACTCCGTAAGTATTTACCAGACCGGGGAACCCATATGTTTTTCCATCCAGGTGCCATCCATCCATGGTTCCCTCATAGAACGAATCTACAAAATCCGGCTCCTCCTCTGCCTTATCCGACCAGTCATACAGAAGGTTTTTCTTATAAAAGGATGCTCCCATGTCATAACCTCCCTGGAATACATCCGGAGCCTCGCCGGCAGTGATCATACCCGTCATCTGCTGACCGTAATCCGAATAGGATCCTTCTACAATCTCAACTTTGATATTCGGATGTTCTTTCGTAAATACGTTATCAAAAGCATCCTGCATCGCCGCATTCATCTCATCGCTCTCCCAGTCGACCACTTTCAACGTAATCTGATCTCCGTCACCGGAATTTCCGGCATCTGATTTTGAAGTCTTACCGCTGCCGCTTCCGGATTTCGCCGCCCCGTCGTCACCGCCGCATCCCGTTAAAAGGGCAGTTCCCATAACACCACATAAACCGATAATAATCACTTTTCTCATTTTATTCTTCATTATGTAATCCCTCCATTTATATTGTTTTTGCTTCCTATTTCACCCCTGTGTTATTCATGGACCCCAATCCTTCCATGAAGTAATCCTGACAGAAGAAGAAGATAATAAGTACCGGCAGCAGATACAGAATATCCGCAGCCATGAACAGGTTCCACTGTGTTCCATATGTACTGCTGGTCATACGTCCGATTCCGAGCGATAACGGCCACTTTTCCGGCTTACTGATTACATAAAGCAATGGTGTCATATAGTTATTCCATGCCCCCTGAAATGACTGAATGGCAATTACCGTCATCAGCGGCTTTGACATCGGAGCTATGATTCGCGTTAATATCTGCAGCCTGTTCGCCCCGTCGATTCTGGCCGCGTCATCATATGCTTTCGGGATCGTAGTCATAAACTGTCTGGCAAGAAAAGTCTGGAAAGGAGCCCCTAAAAATGCCGGTATAATCATCGGCCATAAAGTTCCATACGCTCCAATCTTTGTCCAAAAGCGGAAAACCGGAATTACAGTAACCATGCCGGGAATCATCATAGAGCCTATAATCAGATAAAACCATAACTTCTTTCCTTTGAATTTTAACCTGGCAAGGGCATATCCCACACTCATACAGCTGCATACCTGTCCGATACATGAAATGACTGATACCCCCATTGAAATCATAAACTGTCTTCCAAAATTGAGCTTTGCTACACCTTTCGTGAAATTTTCCCAGTGAAATTCCTTTGGAATAATCTGAGGCGGAACCTTGAACACTGCCGCATTATCTTTTAAAGCAGTCGTGAACATCCAGAGCAGTGGAAAAATCATCGGAATGCAAAACAGCAGTATCAGGATATATCGTAGAGTTGTACTTATTGTCTGTTTCTTTTTCTTTCCCATCGCTGCCTCCTTCTAATCATTCTCATAGTAAACGTAAGATTCGGATTTCCGGAAGATAATCATAGTTAGAACCATGATTATCAGAAATAATACCCAGGATTCCGCACAGGCACGTCCATATTTTTGATTTGTAAATGCCGTCGTATAAATGTCGTAATTGATAAAATGTGATGCATAATTCGGTCCGCCCAGTGTCATGATCTGCGCTTCCTCAAAGGCCTGCATACATCCGATTAATCCGGTAATCAGCTGCAGAAAGAGAACCGGTGTTATCATTGGCATGCTTACATACCGAAACTGCTTCCATCCATTTGCACCGTCCAGAGCGGCAGCCTCATATAGTTCAGCCGGAACTGACTGCAGCCCGCTTAAGAAAACCATCATCATCCCGCCGACACTCCACCATTTAATAATGCTGAGTGAGAGAAGAACAACTCTTTCATCCGTAAGCCACCCTACGCCGGAAAAACCAAGCTGCCTTAACAGCCCATTCAGTAATCCAATATCGGATTTGAATATAAACTGCCACAGTACGATAGCGGCAACACCCGGCACGATCGTAGGCAGGTAATAAATCACACGAAAGATCTTAATTCCGGAGAGTTTCTTATTCAGCAGTACTGCCAGTGCCAAACCAAGAATCAGTGTCACCGGAACATTAATCAACGCATAGAGAAATGTCACCTTTAAAGACTTTAAAAAAATCGGATCCACCGTGAACAGGTACTTAAAATTCTTCAGTCCGGCCCAGACCGGACTGTTAACCCCATCCCAGTCACAAAACGCACAATACAGAGAATAAATCATCGGATATGCACAGAGAAGCGGAAAGCCTATCAAAGTCGGAATCATAAAAAGATATGCCTGGAATCCCTCCTTCTGCCAAAACGGTTTTCCTGCTCTCTCAATACTTTTTTGAACAGCCAAACTATATCACTCCTTTCACTTAACAATGTTCGATCAATTGGTATATTCTCATTATATATATATCCATTATCCCTGTCAATATATATTATTAATTCTGCATACCTTTCATGATATATATTATGTAATTCAAACATATAGATGGACCACAGCCATCATTATTCCTCCCATTATTTTACTTTTTTTATTTTTCAGCTGTTTATTCAACCTTTTTTATGACAAAACACAAAAAAACGTCCGGTCACAAGCCGAACGTCCAAATTATATAATGATATGATACCCAGGGTCCAAAAGTCATGTGTTTCATGCTCGCATGAAAAAACATGACCTTGGGACCCGCCACAACATAAGAATACAGCCCGCAGGGCGGAATTCGCATGTTGTAAGGATTGCGAGAGCGCAAAGCGCGAAGCAATCCGGGTATCATAAAGGTGCCAGAAGTCACAGGGAAATCAGTGCTCTTTTTTCATGATCGCATGAAAAAAGGCATAGTAGCTTCATATTTAAGGTGCTATGCGGAGACCGTGAAGAAGCAAAAACACCTGCTCAGCATTCCGGGTATCATAAAGGTGCCAGAGGCCACAGGGAAACTAGTGCTCTTTTTCATGCGAGCATGAAAAAGGCATAGAAACTTCATATTTACAGGTACTAAGCAAAGACATCGAAGAAGCAAAAACACGTGCGCAGCAATCCAGGTATCATGGAACTGTCAGAGGCCCAAAAATGCGGAATCATTCCACAATCTCATACGGAACCATGATGGCCCTGACGTTTCTGTCACCATTCATTACCTCAAGAAGTGTATCAATCGCGCGTTCTCCAATTTCTTCTTCCCCCTGCTGCACATGCAGGAATGGATATTGCCCGATGAGATTATCATTGGAATCAAAACATACAATCGGATACTTCTTCTCAAGCCCCTTTTCAAACAGACATTGATATAAGATCAGCGCTATCCCATACTCCACCGCAAAGAATGCCTCTGTTGACGGGTAGTCTTCCAGATGCTGATATATAGTCTCTTTATCCTGTTCTATCATCTCGTTAAACTGATGCTTTGGCAGTGTGGATTTCAGGTTTGTGACAAAATTGCTGTCATCTGTGATAATTCCATACTTATTCATCGCCTCTTTGAATCCTTTTTTTCTCTCACGCAGTGTTGATGTATTATCTGCATCCGGTTTCACCAGACAGATTCCACGTAAGCCCTGTTCTAACAAATGCTCTGTCAGTTTCTTGGCTGCCTCTATGTTATTAGTCCCGACATGTGGAACCGGTATTCCTTTCATCTGCCTGTCAATCGTCACTACCGGAAAATGCTCCACAACCAGTTGTAAAATTCTCGGATTATAATTCTCATCCTGAGAGCACATGATGATCATACCCTTCACGCCGACCTTTACAAAGTCATCAATTGCTCTGGTTTCTTCATCGATAGAGCCGTCACTGCATCGTAGGACCATGGTGAGACCTTTTTTGCGACATTCGCGTTCAATACTGTTTAACATCTTTGTCCCGAATCCATTTCCGAATCCTTCCATAATGACACCGATCAGCTGTATCTCATCTTCCTTTTTGTTATCTTCTTCCATGTCCTGTTCTGTGCTGCTCACCCGTACATTCCTCTGATCCGTATTTCCTGCCATCGCAGCCGGATACGAATGGGTGATGTTCTTCCCGGTCGCATGAGTCACGAAAGATCCTTTTCCCGGCATTCGGATAATCCGTCCTTCATCGGACAACATCTCCAGGGACTTCTTGCTCGTGATCCGGCTCACATTATACTTTTCCGTCAGTTCTTTCTCCGACGGAAGCTTATCGCCGGGTTTATAATCTCCCTTAACAATCGCATCGGATATGTCTTTGTAAATCTTTTCGTAAAGCGGCATATGTTTCATAACACTCCTATTCCCTTCTATGATATTAAGATGCTTTTTCACGCAAGCATGAAACGCATGGATTTTGACTTCTCGCACCTTCATGATACCCTCGGATTGCTTCGCGCTTTGCGCTCTCACAATCCTTACAACATTCGAATTCCGCCCTGTCGGGCTGCATTCTTATGTTTGTGGCGGGCCCTAAGGTCAT
>ENA-UOOI01001335-UOOI01001335.1-fermentation-metagenome-genome-assembly--contig:-NODE-1335-length-26331-cov-3.772302_pt1 | contig 26331 bp, 17 predicted proteins | sample MGYA00245779_ERZ724027 | MGnify/ENA primary metagenome ERZ724027 (study PRJEB28704, sample SAMN03018318) | fermentation metagenome | biome: anthropogenic terrestrial biome; feature: soil; material...
TTTCCAGGAAGTTCTGCCGCATATCGCGGCATGGCTGAAAAAGGAACTCATTGAGTACAATATTGTTGGATGTGGCAGGGGAGATAAACTTGACGGGGAGGAGACTTCCATTGCATACAGAAAGTCAAGATTTAATCTACTGTATCTTGATTTCTTCTGGCTGTCTCCTACACCGAGAGTTCCCGGATCACGTTATGAAGATCAGAGTGAATGCCCGAGAATCTGTACAAAAGCGGTATTCTATGATTATCTTTCCGCCAGGAGGTATCGGTTCTATAACACACATCTTGATCATGTGGGTGTAGAAGCGAGAAAGATGGGCATTGGTCAAATCCTTGCGGACATGAAAGCAGAGGAACTGTACAAAAACGTGCCGGTAGTCATCACCGGTGATTTCAATGCATTCCCGGACAGTGAGGAATTAAAAGAAATATTTTCAGAGCCGGATCTTACAGATGCCACGGCTGGCATTCTGCAGAGCTATCACGACTATGGAAAGGTGAAGAAACCGGAGAAGATTGATTATATCTTCGTGAGCACTTCACTGAAAGAAGGACAGGTAAAAGTCTGGGATGATGTGACAGATGGAATCTATCTGTCTGATCACTATCCGATCGAGCTGGAGCTGCCGGAAGTCTGAAAGCGCAGCGTTCTAAAGTCCCTGTAAGATGATTTTGATAATCTTCCTACAGGGACTTTACAGTATATTTATGTTTTGATATGTTCGGTTTTTCTGAATCGGGGTGCTTATTTTTTCCCGTAAGTTCTCACGGTATCAAACATGGCCTCCAGATTTTCTCTTTTGGCGTTGTCGATACAGCCATTCGTATCGAAGATGTATCCGCCGCCGGGCGCACAGGTGTCAATCAATTCTTTGCAGGAATCAATGACCTGCTGCTTTGTTCCAAATTCAAGAAGCTGAATCGGAAGATTTCCGCTGATGCATGCGACATCACCCAGAACTTTTTTCGCTTTTGCCATGTCAGCAGTTTCAAAATGATAGATTACCTTGCCCCTGGGAACATCTGCAAGTGTTTCGATTCGTGTATTGTACTTTCCTTCTGTATAGATATGTGGTGTGACTCCCATATCAATCAGGGCCATCATCACCTTCTTTAAAGGTTTCCAGTAAAGTTTTTCGTACTGCTTCGGGTTCATAAATCCATCCATTCCCTTGTGCAGTGGAAAGAAAATTCGCTTTACCGGAAGATCTGCAGTTCTCAGGTAAGCGTAAGATTTAATCTGGATATCTGCCAGCATGTCACATGCTGCCTCGATTTGATCCGGACACTCCAGTTGATCGGCAAGGGCACCAAGAGTTCCGCGGTAGTAATCACCCAGAATATCAAATGGTGCTTCCCCTACACCGGTCGAAAACGGCGGGTAACCCATTTCAATCAGTTTGTTTGTTACAGCCATAGATGCCTCTGCTGCTTTGTTGTCCTCTTCTCCGATCTGATTCAGGAGGGAAAAGGCTTCCCGCGCTTCCGGAGAGTAGAGAGAAGCAAGAGGATTGGTGCTCAAAACAATGGATGGAACAAAATTGATATTCTTTAAGCCCTTTAAAGCGGGAAAAGCGCGTGGGATATATTTGCGGAACATGAAACCTGTATAATCGCCGAGAAATTCCGGATATTCCTCCTGAGACATGTATTCCTGTTCGATTACCTGATGGGTTGAGAAATCCGGAACTCTGGTACCCGGCCGGCCCGGCCAGTCAATCATTGTGGATCCGGCAAGTTCATTGGCACGTCCACTTGTGAACGTCGTGTGTGTAGCGGCATCCGGTTCAAATTCCCGGTAAAATTTAATAAGTGCTTTGCCTGCCCGATCATAGTCATACATACTGTCCTTATATGTAGCACCCTCCATTGCATAGGGAAGTGCACCGTATATAGGAGCAATCGGGACACAGTCACCCTCTTTCAACTGGATAGCATCTTCGACACGTTTGAGGCGTTCTCGATATAATTCTTCGTTTGATTTTTTGCTTTTCTGCTCTGCCATAAGATCCTCCTTTTACAAAAACTCTCTACTTTGTAGTAAATTCTGTGCTTTAAACAACAGTCAATAGTTATCGTCAGTTCCATTATAAATGAAGTAACAGTGGAAAAAAATCCTGTATAGTCATTGACTTTCTATATTAATTTTCCTATAGTTTATAGGAAAGAGAAGGGAGGCAGTACTTGTGCGCCTGAGTATGACAATTTTATATGACTTTCTGCAACAAAGCTACAGCGATGTCTGGGCAGATGAGCCAGAAGGGTCACTCCATTTAAAGGGAGCGGTATGTTACCGCAGCGATGTAATACAGCAAAATAAAGATTTTATCTGTATTGGCCGAATAAAAGATATGAAAGAAGAAATTGAAAAAAGGAATGATTTTTATGGCATTTGCATTGTGGAAAATCTGAGCGAATATGCATGCCTGAAGAATAAGAAAAATCATAATATCATTTATCTTTCGAGTGCCGGAACTTTTCAGGGCATATTTAATAAAGTCCAGGGACTTTTCTTTCATTATCAGGATTGGGAAGAACGACTCTGTCAGGCACTGGTCAATCACGCTGACATAGAGAGTTTATGCCGACTGAGCAGCGGCATATTTGATAATATGATTCATGTGTATGACAGGAATCTTTTCCTTTTGGGTTCCGCAAATGAAAAAGACGGCGAAACAATCTGGGAAGATGATAAGGATACAGGCAGAAAAGTTCTCTCGATAGAGACGATCAATAATTTTAAGTATGAGAAAAACTTCAAGGAAACGATGTCGACACAGGGTGTTCAGATGTATGAAGACGATTTTTCCCCAGAACGTGTTATGTACATAAACATCTGGGAGGAAGGCAGATATGCCGGACGTCTCTGTATCAGTGAGACGAACAGAAATTTCACAAGGACAGATCAGCAGATGATGGGCGTGCTCGCTGAATGTATACGCTGCTCGCTGAGATGGGATAGTGACGCATCGAATCAGGAAAAAAGAATCTTGGAATCCATGTTTGCAAAACTTTTGGATGACAAGATTGTCGATGAACATTCTCTATCTTATCGACTGAATGAGCATGATTGGAAAAGAAATGACAAATACATCTGCATCAGGATTAAAATGGATGAAAGAGATTTCAAAATCAGTGCCGGAGAAGTGACCTGTCATAAGCTGGAGGCACAATTCCCCTGTTCTTTTGCATTTATTTATGAAGAAAGCATATTAATGCTTGTAAACAAGACAAAGTTGGATACAGATATCCAGAAATTTTATTCGTCCTTCATCCTATTCCTCAGAGAAGGAATTTTCAAAGCCGGAATCAGCCGGGTATCAGACGATTTCTTTCAGATCAGAGAATTTTATGAACAGACGAAAATTGCCCTGAAAATCGGTCAAAAAGTTGATCCGATGTTCTGGTGCTATAAGTTTGAGGATTACGTTGTGCCTTACATTCTTATGAAAGGTATCAAAGGATATCCCGCAAGAATGTTCTGCCCCGAGGGCCTTACAAAAATCACGGCTTATGATGAGAGTCATAAATCAGAATTGCTACACACCCTTAAGATATATCTGGAATCCAATATGAATATTACACATGCATCAGAAAAGCTGTATATTCACAGAAGCACACTGTTGTATCGAATCGACAGGGTACAGCAAATAAGCGGACTGGATCTTCAGAATCCGGAAATTCGTTTTCGGATTCTGATGTCTCTCCACCTGCTAAAGTACGAGGATGTACAATGATTTTTTTATTTCGTTCCCGGTTTCAGGCTGTCCAGATATTCCTCCAGACAGATGCCACTGTCATGGATGATTTTTGCTGTCTCCCGTCCCACATACCGATAATGCCATGGCTCATAACTGATACCGGTGATGTTGCTCTTTTCGGATGGATATCGCAGGATAAAACCGTATTTATAGGAATTATTAATGAGCCATTGCTGTTCGGGAGTATCTTCCTGCTCTTTTTCCAGTGTCTGATTGTTTGAGGAGACAATGTCGAGGGCAAGACCGGTCTGATGTTCACTGGTGCCCGGCAGTGCCACCCAGGTTGCAGCTACTTTCTCGGCTTCTTCTTTTGAATATCCCTGTTCCTCGCAGCGCTTGATTTTGTCGTCAAACAGGTATTCCTGCTTTTCCGGTGCGCGGTAGGAAGAGCAGATTACAGGCGAAAGACCCTGTGCACGTGCATCGTCCATCATTGCCTGCAAATCGGGGTAAGCTCTTTTATCTATGGCCTGTCCGTCACCTAATTGCTGCAGGTCCACCGTAAAGTTCTCCGGCAGTTTGTTCCAGGGATTGACTAGAACGTGATTCCACATAGATAGAACTGCGGCATTTGCCTCTGCAGTTTCAGCCTTTTTCTTCGCTTCGTTGTTTTTGGCAGTTTCAGCTTTTTTATCTTTAACTTTATAATCTGATTTGATTTCGTGTGATTCGTTTGATTGTTTTGCGGGAACGTGGCTCAGTGTTGCGCCTAACATGATTGTCAAACCGAATAATACGATTCCACAGTGTAATCTCAGCCTTTTTTTCCGGTCTTTTCTGTCTTTTTGAAAATTGTTGTTCATTTATTATATCTCCTGCTGGGAATTGTGATTTTCTTATTTTTACGGGTCTGAAAGTTAATCATTTCATTCGGCCATGAAAATATAACCATTTTACCCTGGCTATTATCTTAAAACATTAGTATATCACTTTTGTTGCAAAAATGTAACAAATTTGTAAAAAAACATAATAAAAAATTACTGGTTACAATTAATATGTAAAATGCAATTCCTTTTTGGAGAAAAGTAGGGTATCATAGAGGTCAAAAGTAATTTGCCCCCTTATGATACACGGATTTCAAAAGGAGAAGACAACATGAGCGTTGATAAAAATCCCCCCGATGTTAACACCCTGGCAGCTATGCTCGGCGATTTGTCAGAAATTAAAATGCATGACTGGTACCAATATGCCTTTTCCGGGGATCCCCTGAACGGTAGGTTTACGGATGAGCAGAAGAAAACCTGGATGGGACAGGCTATAGAATGCGGAAGCAGGTACAGTGAGCGGATTTGTGAAAGCTATCATATACAGGATCCCCGGCTGCTCGCGAAGGCGATGGGAATCCGGGTATCTTCCTCAATAGAAGATATATCAGATCGGCTGATATTTGCTCAGTATATCGAGCCGAATCAGATTCGAATGAACAATAAGGTGGTAAGACGCGCAGAAGACTATGTAAAAACTCCGGCGGTGGCGGCAGCTTTACCCGCTGGCCTGAACGTCGGGGATCTGATCTTGGCGCATGAGTTGTTTCATCATGTGGAAAATCTATACAGGGATGAAATATTCACACAGAAAAAGAAGCTGCGTCTATGGTCGCTGGGACCTTTTCACAGTGATTCGAAGATTATGGCATTGAGTGAAATCGCGGCGATGTCGTTTGCCCGCGAGATGACAGATACATGTTATTCGCCCTATCTGCTGGATGTCTTGCTGATCTACGGGCAGTCTCCGTCAGATGCGGTTGAATTATACAGAGAAATGTTGAAAGACACAGGCCGAAAGAGTGGCATGTGACAGAGAAAGGAAAGGTGAAAGTTCATATGCGTATTGAATATGACGTTTTAAAAGAGACAATTAAAAAAGCAATGGAGACTGCAGGTCTGAGTGAAGAAAACGCTGAGATTTGTGCGACGGTACATGCCCAGTCAAGTGCTGACGGGATTGAAAGTCACGGGCTGAACCGGGTGCCGCGCTTTGTGGAGTACGTCAACAAAGGATGGGTAAATCCAGGGGCAGAGTTGGAGCTCGTGTCAGCGAAGGGTGCTGTGGAAAATTATGACGGGCATCTGGGTATTGGGATTGTGAACGCAGTTCATTGCTCTGACAGGGCGGTGGAGCTTGCAAAAATACATGGGGTTGGAATCGTGGCCCTGAAAAATACGACTCACTGGATGCGTGGCGGAACTTATGCGTGGAGAATAGCTGAAGCGGGATATATGGGAATCAACTGGACGAATACAGAAAGCTGTATGCCGATGTGGGGCAGTGATGAGCCGGGTGTAGGAAATAATCCCTTTTGTGTGGCGATTCCGCGTGAAGACGGACCGATTGTCCTGGATATGGCTATGAGCCAGTATGCATATGGAAAACTTGGAGTGTATCGTCTTGCCGGTAAAGAACTTCCCTATCCGGGAGGATTTGACAAAGATGGAGACCTGACCTCTGATCCGGGTGCGATAGAAAAGAGCAGGAGGATCCTTCCCGCCGGATACTGGAAGGGAAGCAGCATGGCAGTTGTGCTTGATATGTCGGCGGCACTTATGGCAAACGGGAAAAGTGGTTTTAACATGGATAAGGAAAACCGGGGAAGCTGCACCGGATGCTGCCAGATCTTTATTGCCTATGATCCGTATCTCTTCGGTTCCAAAGAGGATATTCAGAGTATGCTGAATGAGAGAGTTTTTGCTGCGGATCATTCACATCCCGCAGAACAGGGCACACCTGTGACATGCCCGGGAGAACGTACGGTGCAGACCCGAAAGAAAAGCATGAAGGAAGGCGTTCGGGTTGATGAACAAATCTGGTCCCAGGTCCAAGAGATTGCGGACGGGAATCTGAATGTAACAGATATATCGGGAAAATAGACAAAACAGACCGCATAATTTCGTATAATGTGACAAAAATATTAATATCTCTAAACATTGGTTGACTTTCTATAATTCGAATGGTAGCATTTCAGTTAAAGAACTAACATGCCAGTTAGAAATATCTGAAAAGGAGAAAGAAGGAAATGACAGAAATTATTATTGGTATTCTTATGATTGCCACCTTTATATGCATGGTTTATTATTGTGTAAAAGGTCGTAATCTGATGATTGGATTTTTTGTTATGGCTACGATATGGACGTTATTGTCATTGATCGGCAATGCAATCGTCCCGAATCCGGTCATGGTCAAGGAAGTGGGAGGAAGGGAAGTTCCGCAGACGATTGTCGATGTTTTGTCGTATGTGTATCAGACAGGCCCTGAAGACTATGCAAAATCAATTCTTGTAAATATATTCTTTGGTGCGTTCTTCGGACGTGTCCTTATGGATACTGGGATTGCGGCAACATTAATCAGGAAAGTCGTGGAACTTGGAGGCGACAAGCCGCGTATTACGATGGTGCTGCTATGCATTGTCACTTCACTGTGCTTTACATCGATGACAGGTATTGGCCCTGTGATCTCCATCGCAGTTATCGTGATGCCGATTCTGCAGGCTCTGGGGATTCCTTCCGCAATCGCACTCTTCGCGTTCATGGGCTCCATTATGGCAGGTATCTGTATCAATGTTACAAACTTCAAGCAGTATCAGGGAATTCTGGGAGGGCTGAATCAGGCATTCCTCACAGATTACTCATATCAGCAGTATTTTAAATTTGGGATTATTATGATGGTTGTAGCTTTGGTTGTGGTTCTGATTGTGGCCAACCTGGCGCTCAGCAAACAGAAAGTCCGCCACAACTGGGCTGCATCTGCACCGAAACAGACGAAGGAAAATGCACCTGCAGTTTCATGGATCTCTGTAATTCTGCCCGTATTACTCGTTGTAATCTTTGACTGTCCTGTAATTCTTGCATTTATTATTTCGGCAGTCTACGCTCTGCTTGTATGTGGAAAATTTAAAGGCGGATTCTCTGCAGTCTGCCGGATGCTGGCAAAACAGTTCTCGGACGGAGCCGTGGATGTGGCACCTATGGTGGGATTTCTACTCACTCTGGCTATGTTCAATAATGCAGCGAGCTATGCATCACCTTATTTCGAGGCGGTAATCGGCAATATATTCCCGAAATCAGCACTCGCACTTGCACTGCTTTTTGCATTGATCATTCCGCTTGGATTTTTCAGAGGACCGACAAACCTTGTAGGATCAGGAACAGCGATTGCGGCTGTAGTACTCTCAGTCACAAGTCTTCCTGTTACCCTTCTGTATCCTCTATTTGCAGTTACAACAATCGTTCCTCAGCATCTTGACATTACACAGTCCTGGGTAGCGTGGGGACTTGGGTATTCCAAGGTCAGTTCAAAGGAATTTATGAAATATTCTATCATAACCGGATGGATCACAGGTGCAATTCTGTGTATCGCGGCTTATTTCATGTTTGGATAAAAGAAAATAAGTAAACAGTATCTGGCAAAAACATATAAGGGGGCGGGCGTTATGGATGTGAAAATCTGCGCCGGCCCCGCTCTTGTCATTTGCCATCGTGCGATCATTATAGGAGGCAGATTAAATGGGAAAAAAAGTAAGAATGGGAATTGATGTCGGCGGCACTCATACAAAAGCAGTTGCTATGGATAATCAGACTCATGAAATTATAGGAAAATCAAGTGTAAAGACGACACATGATGACAAAAGAGGTGTGGCCGCGGGTGTTGTGGAGAGTTTTATCAACTGCCTGCATGAGAATTCGATAGCCCCCTCAGACGTTATTTTTGTAGCTCACAGCACAACGCAGGCAACAAACGCTCTTGTGGAAGGAGACGTGGCAGTTGTCGGTGTACTCGGAATGGCGAAAGGCGGGTTTGAAGGATTTCTGGCAAAGCGTCAGTTGAATCTGGACGATATTGATCTCGGAGGCGGTAAAAACATCAGAATCGTGGATGCCTTTCTAAAGCTAAAGGATGTGAATGAGACCAGTGTGAAAAACAGTGTGCAGGATTTGATTCACCGGGGGGCACAGGTAATCGTGGCTTCTATGGCATTTGGCGTGGACGACAATTCAGCGGAGCAGCTGGTCTACCGTGTCTGCGATGAGGATGATCTTCCGACTACGATGGCATCAGATATAACAAAACTGTATGGATTGACCAGAAGAACGCGCACGGCCGCGATCAATGCATCGATACTTCCTAAGATGCTGGACACAGCGGTTTCTACAGAAGAGGCTGTGAAAGAGGCCGGTGTTTCTGTGCCGCTTATGATTATGCGCGGTGATGGCGGAGTCATGGAAATCAATGAGATGAAAAAACGCCCGGTTCTCACGATGCTGTCAGGGCCTGCGGCATCCGTTATGGGAAGTCTTATGTATCTGCGCGCTTCGAATGGTGTCTATTTTGAAGTAGGAGGTACCACCACGAATATCGGTGTGATCAAAAACGGCCGTCCGGCCATTGATTATTCGATTGTGGGCGGCCATTCAACCTACATCAGCAGTCTTGATGTGCGGGTACTGGGATGTGCGGGAGGCAGTATGATCCGTGCGGACAAAAACGGCGTGATTGATGTAGGGCCGAGATCTGCACATATTGCAGGTCTGGAGTATTCCGTATATCAGAAAACGGAGGATATCAAAGAACCGACAATAGAGTTTTTTAGTCCGAAACCGGGTGATCCCGATGATTATGTGGCAGTCCGCCTGGCAAATGGTGAGAGAATCACCATCACAAACTCCTGTGCGGCGAACGTGCTGGGACTCGTAAAGCCGGAACATTTCTCTTATGGAAATGCTGAGGCGGCAAAGCTGGCAATGCAGGCGCTGGCCGATTACTGTGGAACTACAGTGGAGGATATCGCAACACAGGTCATGGAGCGTTCTTATGCGAAGATTGAGCCCGTTATCCTGGAACTTGCGGATAAATATAAACTGGAGAAGGACCAGATTTCACTGGTCGGCGTCGGCGGAGGAGCCGCTTCGCTGATCGTATATTTCGCGAATAAAATGAAGGTAAAGTATTCGATTCCTGAAAATGCGGAGGTTATCTCATCAATTGGTGTTGCATTGTCTATGGTTCGCGATGTTGTAGAAAGAATTATTCCATCTCCCACGAAGGATGATATCAGTGAGATAAAAAATGAAGCCATGGATAAGGCGATTGAAAGCGGAGCCACAGAAGAAAGTGTTGAGGTGCATATAGAGATTGATTCGCAGACATCGAAGGTAACAGCAATTGCGACCGGTTCCACCGAGGTTAAGACGACTGACCTGTTGAAGGAATGTACCGAGAAAGAAGCCCGTACCATTGCAGCCGATGATATGAGAATAGAGGAAAAAGACACGGAACTGATGTGCCAGACTCCACACTTTTATGTCTTTGGCGAGAAGAGCAAAGTTGATGAGGAAAAACCTTCGCCGGTCCGTATTCTGGACAAAAAAGGGTTTATCAAAATTCAAAGGGGATATTCAAAGGCAGTCAAGACAACCGTTGATGCGTCAGAGGATACGATGAAGTCTCTCTGGGAGGATATGGCTGTCTATCAGAGTGAGGTTATCCTTCGGCCGGACATCTATATCTGTGCGGGTGCAAGAGTGATGGATTTCACAGTCACGGAATTCGAGCAGCTGAAACTGTTGACAGGCATTGAACTTGCTGCGTTTAGCCAGGATGAAGAAATTGTCATTGTTGCCGGTAACATACGGCAAGACTGATGCTTGAGCCTGACATGATTTCATTTTATCAGAAAGAGGAACTATATATGTGAAAGAATCGATAAATACCCGGGTTTATAATAAGATAAAAGAAGATATTATGCACCTGGAATTGAAACCAAAAGAAGGGGTGAGCGTACAAAAGCTTGCAGATGTCTATGGCGCAAGCCGTACGCCGATCAGGGAAGCGGTTCTAAAATTGTCCCAGGAAGGACTTGTAAATGTAAAGCCACAGGCGAAAACAATCATTCAGCCGGTCAGTGAGGAGCGGGTAAAGCAGGAGAATTTTATTCGAAAATCATTGGAAATATCTGCTGTGCCGGATTTTCTGTATAATTGCAGTCCCTATGTTCTGGACACTTTACATGAGATGATCAGGATAATGGAGCATGCGATTCAAAAGAATAAGATTTCTGACTTCTGTGAGACAGACCGCCGTTTTCACAAACTGATTTTTGATACGGCATTAAACGAACTGGCGTATGAGGTAATTGAATCTTCGGCAACACACTCACAGCGTCTGTTCTTCCTGCGGCTGAAACAACATGGAATACCCGAAGAAGTCATTGAAAATTATAAAAAAATGGTGAGCGATGCGCGGCCGGGAAAGGAAGATGTGCTAAGGGACATTATAGACAGCCATATAGAACAGTACTATTCAATTGGAAATTTGAAGGAGCTGTATCCTGATTACTTTGCATGACTGCGTGAGCTCATAGGAATTGGAAGAATATATGATAGCATTAGAAACAAAGAATTTTAATTTGAAGCAGATCAGTTCTTCGGGGCAGTGTTTCCGTATGAGGCCGAAGGAAGAAAAAGGGGAATCTGGTTATGAGATTATAGCCGGCGATCACTGCCTTTTTGCACAACAGGAAGCGGATCTATGTAAGTTCCACTGTTCCGGAGAAGAATTTGAACAATTCTGGTATTCTTATTTCGATCTCGGGACAGACTATGAATCTTACATAGAAAACATCGATCCTCTGGATGAATATTTAACGAACGCTGCACATCGGGGACATGGAATTCGCATCCTGAGGCAGGATTTGTGGGAGATGATCGTCACATTTCTGATTTCTCAGCAGAACAATATCGTGAGAATCCGGCACTGTATCGACAACATCTGTAAATGTTACGGAAAAGAAATGAAGACAGCAGACAGTGGTGAAACTTATTATGCGTTTCCAGAGCCGGAACCCCTGGCGGCGGCCACGGACGAGGAACTGAAAACATGTAATCTCGGATACCGCAGCAAATATATCATCCGCACAGCGAACAGCATCACATCCGGCGAGGTGAATCTAGACGGTCTCCTTTCGATGGATTATCAGCAGGCGAGAACTGAACTTCTGAAGCTGTATGGCATCGGAGAGAAGGTTGCGGACTGTATCTGCCTGTTTGCACTCCACAAGCTTAAGGCCTTTCCGGTGGATACACATATCCGGCAGGCGATTGAAAAACATTATCCTAACGGCTTTCCGGCAGAGAGGTACCGGGGCTTTGAAGGTGTCTTGCAGCAATACATCTTCTATTATGAGCTAACAGATGCATAAGAATATGTGCAGTCAGGGAATATTAAAATCTGACTGCATTTTTATTGACAAAAAACAGTGAAGGTTATAATATAATAAATAAACATAGTAAACCTATATGAAAACTAGGAGGATTAAAATGAAAGTTAGTTACTTAGATGTTCTAGCCTTACTTGCAGCTGTTCTGCTGATCGGTGTGCTTATATTCCTGAACAAGAAAAAGGTGGATTTCGGCCTGAGAACTATTCTGGCCCTGGGATTTGGAATTGTCCTCGGAGTCGTTTTCCAGGGGCACACTTCTTATGTGGCACCGATAGGAACAATTTACGCGAACATGATTTCCGCATTTGTCGTTCCACTGCTGGTATGCAGTGTGATTACGAGTATTACGAATCTGGAAAATATTAATAAACTGAAGACGATTGGACTGAAAAGTGTTCTGCTGCTCGTCTCGACGACATTCATAGCGTCTACAATTACGCTGCTTGTCTCACTGCCGCTGGGTATTGGAAAGGGCGCGGATATTGTTCTTCCGGATAATTACAAACCCAAAGAGGTTCCTGAGATTACCCAGGTTATCACTGACTTGTTTCCACAGAATTTTTTCAGCCAGGCAGCGTCCAATACAATTGTGCCTGTGATCATCTTCTCATTGATGATCGGAGTCGCAGTCGTTATGCTGTCGGAAAAAGACCCGGAGTCTGTAAAACCCTTTAAAGCTTTTATAGAATCAACTTCCAAGATTATTAATAAAGTGATTTCATATATTATAGATTTTACTCCTTATGCAGTGCTTGCCCTTGTTGCAAATGCAGTGTCGAATAGCGGTCCGAAGAAACTGCTTCCCCTGCTTCCGGTTCTGGTAGTGGCCTACGTTTTGTGTATCATTCAGACATTTGGCGTTAACAGTGTACTAATCGGGGCGCTTGCAAAATTGAATCCATTTAGGTTTTTTAAACATATCTGGCCGGCCCAGGTGATTGCATTTACAATTCAAAGCAGCGTAGGATCCATTCCCACAACGGAAAAATGCCTGAAGAAGGGCGGGGTTTCGGATAACATCTCTTCTTTTGTCGTTCCTCTTGGCGCGAATATAGGAATGCCGGGCTGTGCGGGAATCTGGCCGACCCTGCTGGCTGTTTTTGCAATTCATGGATTGGGAATCGACTACTCAATCGGACAATATATTATCCTGATTCTGATCACAACCCTGGTGAGCATCGGGACGGTAGGCGTGCCCGGAACGGCTACAATTACGGCGACGGCAGTATTCGCGGCTGCCGGTCTTCCAATTGAGATCATCGTACTGATGACACCGATCAGTTCAATTGTGGACATGGCCCGCACGGCGACAAACGTCAGCGCATCAGCGACTACAGCTCTGATTGTTGCGAAGAAAGAGGGAGAACTCGATATGGATCAGTATAATGGAAGAAAATCAGATAAAAAGGGATCATATGTGAAAGGACAGGTCTGATTTTTGACAAATGATCACTCTAATTAAACTTGATAATAATCTTGATCTTGTGCTATGATCTACCCATAGATATATTCAAAACTGTTTATCCAATATAGATGGAGGTCAAAACATGGACCGGACAAAAACAAGAGAAGTAAAGATAGGGAATCGCGTGATCGGAGGCGGCAATCCCGTCCTGATTCAGTCGATGACGAATACAAAGACAGAAGATGTGGCGGCTACGGTTACCCAGATTGAGCAGCTTACGGATATAGGTTGTGATATCATCCGCTGTGCTGTTCCGAATATGAGGGCGGCCGAGGCGATTAAAAGTATAAAGAAACAGATCACCATACCACTGGTGGCCGACATTCATTTTGATTATAAACTTGCGATTAAGGCAATTGAAAATGGTGCGGATAAGATCCGGATCAATCCTGGAAACATTGGAAGCCGAGATCGAATCAAAGCCGTTGTTGATGTGGCAAAAGAACGGAACATTCCGGTACGCGTCGGAGTAAACAGTGGATCACTGGAGAAGGATCTCGTTTTAAAGTATCATGGAGTTACTGCCGAAGGACTGGTGGAGAGTGCCCTCGATAAGGTAAATATAATCGAAAATATGGGCTATGAAAACCTGGTAATCAGTATAAAATCTTCGAATGTACTGATGTGTGCAAAAGCTCACGAACTTATCTCACAGAGAACCGACCATCCTCTTCATGTGGGAATTACCGAGGCGGGTACGGTTTACTCTGGAAACATAAAATCTTCCGTGGGACTCGGGATCATATTATATCAGGGGATCGGAGATACGATCCGTGTATCTTTAACGGGAGACCCGAGAGAAGAAGTGAAGACGGCAAAGCATATCTTAAAGGATCTGGGTCTGCGAAAGGGCGGCATCGAGGTGATCTCATGTCCTACCTGCGGGAGAACACAGATTGATCTGATTAAGCTGGCCGATCAGGTGGAAACTATGGTCTCTGATATTCCCCTTGACTTGAAAGTTGCCGTGATGGGATGCGTGGTGAATGGTCCCGGAGAGGCGAAAGAGGCAGATATTGGGATCGCTGGCGGTGACGGTGTGGGGCTCTTGATTAAAAAAGGTGAAGTGGTCAGAAAAGTAAAGGAATCCGAGATTTTGTCCTGCCTGAGAGAAGAGCTTTTAAATTGGGAGAAATAATCAATTATGAATAAAAATTTTATGGATGTTTTTCCGGGAATGAAAGTGAGCGGTGAGCTGGCAGATCTGCTGGGATCTGTCGAGGTCGCAAGAGTCGGTCTCACAAAAGATAAAAAGCTGCTTCGGGTCTATCTGCTGAGCAGCCAGTGGATCCATAAGAAATACATCTTTGCCCTGGAGCATGAGATTAAGAATCAGTTCTTTTCAGGCACGCCAGTTGAGATTAAGATTATCGAAAAGTTTCATCTTTCCAGACAATATACACCGAAAAATCTTCTGAAGGTTTATCAGAACAGTATTTTAACCGAACTTCGGGAATATAGTATTTTCATCTGCAATCTGTTTCAGACGGCTACGATCGAGTTTCCCGAGACGGATGTGATGAATCTTTCACTAGTTGATTCTGTGATTGCACGCGAGCGGGAAGAAGAATTACTGCAGATCCTGGAGAAGATCTTTTGTGAACGCTGCGGACTTGATCTGAAGATACATACGAATTATAAGAAGCCGGAGATGAGCAAAGCCAGAAAGAAAAGTGAGATCAGACTTGCGCAGCAGGTAAAAAATGTTGTTGCGCACACTCAGGTCGGCGAAGAGATAGAGACAACGAAGACGATCCATAGGAAGAAGGATCACAGACAGCATTCCGGCAGAGTAAACCGCCCGTCTGTTCCGGATATGGTTTATGGAAGAGAGTTTGACGAGGACTGTGTGGATATTGTCTCAATTGAAGATGAGATTGGGGATGTTGTAATCCACGGGCAGGTACAGGCTTTTGATATGAGAGAGATCAGGAATGAGCGCACGATTCTTATTTTCCAGGTCACGGATTTCACGGATACGATTACGGTGAAGATCTTCGTGAAGAATGAACAGGTGCCAGAGTTAAAGCCCGAATTAAAAGAAGGCTCTTTCCTGAAGATAAAAGGGAAGACAGCAGTCGATACCTTCGATCGGGATCTTACAATCTCATCTGTGTGGGGAATCAGAAAGATCCGGGATTTCCGCCGGGGCAGAAGCGATCACGCTGCGGTGAAGCGGGTGGAGTTGCACTGTCATACGAAGATGAGCGATATGGACGGAATCACGGATGCTTCGGTACTTGTGAAAAGAGCTTATGAGTGGGGACATCCTGCTATCGCTATTACAGATCATGGAGTCGTGCAGTCATTTCCAGAGGCAAACCATGCGATGGAAGATATCGATGCGGATTATCGAAAAAAATATCAGGAAGAACACCCCGAAGTCACGAAGGAAGAACTGAAAAACATCAGTGCTCCCTTTAAAGTTATTTATGGGATGGAGGCTTATCTGGTCGATGATCAGAAAGGGATTGTTGTGAACAGTAAAGGACAGTCCCTGGATCAGAGCTATGTCGTATTCGATCTTGAGACGACAGGATTTTCTCCTGTTGTAGACCGCATTATAGAGATTGGCGCAGTACGTGTGGAGAAAGGTCAGATTACGGATCGTTTTTCGACGTTTCTCAATCCACAGATTCCGATTCCCTTTAAGATTGAAAAACTGACCGGAATCAATGACGATATGGTGATGAGTGCACCGTTTATTGAAGATGTGCTGTCGGAATTTTTAAAGTTCTGTGAGGGGTCAGTCATGGTCGCGCATAACGCAGGGTTTGATATGAGCTTTATCGAACAGAATTGTGAGCGGCAGGGAATAAAACAGGAATTCACATCGGTGGATACGGTTGCTATGGCACGTTTCTTGCTCCCCGGACTTAACCGCTTTAAACTGGATACTGTGGCGAAGGCACTGGGAGTGTCCCTGGACAATCACCATCGTGCGGTGGATGATGCCGCATGTACGGCTGAGATCTTTGTGCGTTTTGTAAAGATGTTAAAAGACCGGGGGATCGAAGATTTGGATGCTCTCAATGAGAAGGGAAGCTTCTCGGAACATATGATTCGCAAGATGCCGACTTACCATGCGATTATTCTGGCAACGGGGGAGACAGGGCGTGTAAACTTGTATCGCCTTGTGTCCGAGAGTCATCTGAACTACTATAACCGCAGGCCGAGGCTTGCAAAAAGTCTGTATATGAAATATCGGGACGGGCTGATGATCGGAACTGCATGCGAAGCAGGAGAACTTTATCAGGCGATTCTGCGGGGAGCACCGGAGCAGGAGATCACAAGACTCGTGGAATTCTACGATTATCTCGAGATCCAGCCGATCGGAAATAATGCCTTTATGATCCGAAAGGAGGATGTGTCGGCCGTAAGCAGCGAGGAAGACCTGAAAGAAATTAACCGTAAAATTGTAAAACTGGGTGAAAAGTTCCATAAACCTGTGGTGGCGACCTGTGATGTGCATTTTATCGATCCTCAGGATGAGGTATACCGGAGAATCATCATGTCGGGTAAAGGGTTTGACGATGCCGATAATCAGGCTCCACTGTATTTTCGGACTACAGATGAGATGTTGGAGGAGTTCTCTTATCTCGGGTCCGGGAAGGCGGAAGAGGTAGTGGTCACAAATCCCAGAAAGATCGCGGAGATGGTGGATAAGATCTCCCCTATACGGGCCGGAAAATTCCCTCCTGTCATAGAGAATTCAGACACAGATCTCCGCAATATCTGCTATAACCGTGCACATGAGCTTTATGGAGAAAAATTACCCGAGATTGTGGAAACGCGCCTTGAAAAAGAGCTGAACTCCATCATTTCAAATGGGTATGCAGTCATGTATATCATTGCACAGAAGCTTGTATGGAAATCCAATGAGGATGGCTATCTGGTGGGCTCACGTGGCTCGGTTGGATCGTCTTTTGTGGCTACAATGGCTGGAATTACCGAGGTAAATCCTCTAAGCCCTCATTATCTGTGTGAAAAATGCAAATATGTGGATTTCGATTCCGATGAAGTGAAAGCCTATGCGGGCAAGTCTGGATGTGATATGCCAGACAAAAAGTGCCCGAAATGTGGAGCACCCCTCCAGAAGCTCGGATTTGATATTCCATTTGAGACGTTTCTTGGATTTAAGGGAAACAAAGAGCCGGATATCGACCTTAATTTTTCCGGTGAATATCAGAGTAAGGCTCATAAATATACGGAAGTCATCTTCGGAGCCGGACAGACCTTTCGCGCGGGTACGATCGGGACACTGGCGGAGAAGACGGCTTTCGGTTATGTGAAGAATTATTATGAAGAGCGCGGTGTTCACAAGAGAAATTGTGAGATTGACCGGATTGTAAGTGGGTGTACCGGGATCCGGCGCACGACAGGGCAGCATCCCGGAGGTATTATTGTTCTTCCTTTCGGTGAGGACATTAATTCATTTACTCCGGTTCAGCATCCGGCAAATGACAACAATACGGATATTGTGACAACGCATTTTGACTATCACTCCATCGATTCCAATCTGCTGAAGCTGGATATTCTGGGGCACGATGATCCCACGATGATTCGTATGCTGGAAGATCTGACCGGGTTCGATGCACAGCAGGTGCCGCTGGATGAACCGCATGTGATGTCGCTGTTTGAGAGTACAAAAGCTCTTGGTATCACACCGGATGATATCGGAGGCTGTCCGCTCGGGTGCCTTGGAATTCCGGAGTTTGGTACGGATTTTGTCATTCAGATGCTTCTGGACACCAAACCGAAGTCATTTTCTGATTTAATTCGTATATCCGGACTGTCACATGGAACGGATGTATGGCTGGGAAATGCGCAGACCTTAGTCGAAGAAGGAAAAGCGACTATTTCCACTGCAATCTGTACTCGTGACGATATCATGATCTATCTGATTGGAAAGGGGCTGGACAGCGAAGAATCATTTACCATCATGGAATTTGTGCGAAAGGGCAGAGGATTAAAGCCTGAGTGGGAAAAGGAGATGAAAGAGCATGATGTTCCGGACTGGTATATCTGGTCCTGCAAGAAAATTAAATATATGTTTCCGAAGGCACATGCGGCGGCGTATGTTATGATGGCATATCGGATTGCCTATTATAAAATCTTTTATCCGCTGGCCTACTATGCGGCCTATTTCTCCATCCGTGCATCAGCATTTTCCTATGAGCTGATGTGTCTGGGACAGGATCGGCTGGAGTACTATATGCATGATTATGAGAGAAGAAAAGACACCTTAAGCAAAAAAGAGCAGGATACATACAAAGATATGAAGATTGTCCGGGAAATGTATGCGAGAGGATTTGAGTTTGAAAAAGTGGATCTCTATACGGCACAGGCGCATCGTTTTCAGATTGTAAATGATAAGCTGATGCCGGCCCTGGATACTATTGACGGACTGGGAGACAAAGCGGCCGATGCGGTTGTCCTTGCAGCCCGTGACGGAGCATTTCTGTCCAGGGACGATTTTAGAAATAGGACAAAAGTGAGCAAGAATGTTGTGGATCTGATGGAAGATATGGGGATCTTCGGTGATCTTCCGGAGTCAAACCAGATTTCACTGTTTGATTTTGCAAAGATCGGCTGATCCAAATCCATGCTGAGAATATCAGGATCAGCCGGTCTGAATGTAATCATTCTGAAGTTTTAGGATGGATCATGAACTGAGCAGCTCTGAAAATGCTTCAATCAGCCGGTTGTTTTCTTCATGAGTCATAAAGCAGAACCGAACGAAAGTGTTGTCAAGGAAAGGAAACGTGGAGCAGTTGCGGATCATAAGACCCTTTCGAATACAGTGGTCAAACAGGGCGTCGGCGTCGACACCCTGTTTTTTTATGCGCATCAGCATAAAATTGGCAGATGGCTCATAGACCTTGACGGTATCCCAACTGGACAACAGATTGTAGAGGCGGCTGCGTTCCGAACTGATTAGATTTCGTGTTTCTCTTACGTAATTGTGGTCAGAGAACATCAGCCTGCCGGCAATCTCGGCGAGAGAATTGATGGACCAGGGATTCTGCCTGGTGTTGATCTCCTTGATCAGATCCTGATTTCCGGTTACGGCATATCCAAGGCGAAGACCCGGTGCCGAGAAAAACTTGGAAGTGCCTCTTAAGATGACCAGGTTCGAATAGAAATTAGTCAGGGGTATGGCACTGATCTGGTCTTCTTCTCTCGTGAACTCCACATAGGTTTCGTCCACCATCACAAAGATTCCATGCTGAAGACAGGCATCCAGAATCTGCCGCATCTGTGAAGCGTTGATGGCGGTTGAGGTTGGGTTGTTTGGATTACAGAGAATCAGCAGGTCCAGTCCATCGTGAAGGCTTCCGCAGAAATCAGTGATATCCATGTGAAAGTTCTCTCTTTCCCTGAGCGGATAGTAAAGTGTTGTGCCTCCGCCTAAGGTGATTTCGCGTTCATATTCTGAATATGTCGGACCCAGAATAAGCGCCTTTTTGGGGTGGCGGGTCTGAATAAACAGGGAAATTAATTCCGTGGATCCATTTCCCACGATGATGTTTTCAGGCTGAGAACTTACATACTCGCCGATACTCTTTCTCAGAGCCTTATATTCCCGGTCCGGGTAAGTGGTGATGGCATCCAGGTGATCACTGAGAGATGATTTCAGATTATTTGATATTCCCAGCGGGTTTACATTTGCCGAGAAACTGACAATCTGTTCCCTTTTGATACCATAAATCTGTTCGATCTTCTCCAGGTCACTTCCGTGAAAGTGATCTTTGTGTTTTAACATATTTTTTCCTCCATAGAAGCACAGCGTTGCAACGAGGTTTCTTGTAGTGTATACTAGAACTAATCCGACTAAAAAATATCATTGGAACTTCAGGTTCCTTTGTGTATAGTATAATGATAAATATTAGAAAGTTCAAGAGTTAAAGGCATGGTGAAAAGACATTGAAGAGAAGAATAGAACAGCTTATGAACGGCCGTTTTGAATACGAAGTACCGGCATTTATTACCTCTGAATCTGAGATTTCTATTAAAGCACCAGAGGGTAAGAATCAAAATGGAGAATTTAGCATAGGGGCAGAAGACGGCAGCCGTGTGAAAGGTGTGGCCACGACAAGCAGCCGCAGAATTGTCCTGGCTAAAGACAGATTTTCAGGGAGTACCTGTAAGATCGTCTATGGAATTGACACACAGGGGCTGGTGTCCGGCGATAAGATTATCGGTGATATTGTGCTGTCCGGCAATATAGGAGAGCTTATCATTCCTGTAACGGTAAACATTACAGAGGAAGAAATTCTGGCGTCGAAGACAGAGATCCGGACACTCGCTGATTTTACACATCTAGCCATGAAAGATCCCCGTGAGGCTTTCAGACTGTTTACAAATGAGTATTTTATAAGTTTACTAAAAGGTAAGGACAGAAAATATACGGCCCTTTACCGGGGAATGTCGCAAAATCCGGTGACATATCAGCATATGGAGGAATTTCTGATTGCGGCTGAAAAAAAAGAGCCTGTGATACTGTCTCTTGACCGGGATAAAAAAGGTATTTATCAGCTAAGCCATTCGCAGAAAAACTCACTTTTTGTCTATAAAAGTACGTGGGGATATGTACGCATGGAGGTTGAAGCTGTCGGGGACTTTCTGGAGGTTGAAAAGAAAGTCGTAACTTCAGATGACTTTATCGGAAAAGTTTACAGACTGGAATATGTGATAAAAAGGGACAAGCTTGGAAAAGGAAAAAGATTTGGAAAGATTGTCATTCATAATCTTCATCAGAACCTGGAATTTGAAATCGAGGCATGCCCCGATCAGGGGCGGCGGCTTTTTCCGACAAGGCTTAAAGAGCACAAAACGATGGAATTGATGCAGAATTACTTAAAGCTACAGCTACACAAGATGGATTACAGAACCTGGCTTGACAAATCGCTCGCTTCCCTTAAAGAACTCGCAAATGCGGACTGTATGGATGCCATGCTGGTTTTTTATGAAGCGTATCTGTATTACAGCAATGAAGATTTAAAAAAGGCAATGGAGGTCCTGTGGAGATTCAGGGAGGGGGGCAAATCACTTGAAACTCCACGTGAGCAGGGGATCTATTGCTTTCTGGCTAAGAAACTGGGCCTGCTGGAGCCGGAAAAGCAGTACATATATCCGCAGATCAGAGCGTACGTGCAGGAAAAACCGGATGACTATTATCTGATGAAGATACTGATGGACGAGGACGAGGCATATCAATATGCCCCTCTGCAGCAGCTGCATATGCTGGAACATACCTATGAATGTGGATGCAGAAGTCCTCTTTTGTATCTGTCTGCATGGCAGCTGCTAGAGCATCAGGAGGGACTGCTACGAAGATTTTCTCCATTTATGATACAGGTTTTAAACTTTGCTCAAAAGCAGAATGCGTTAAATGATTCCCTTCTGAAGCGGGCGGCATTTTTATCCGATAATCTGAAAGATTTTCACAGTTTTGTCTATCATCTTCTGTGTACCGGGTATGAAAGCTTTCCAAGCGATGAAGTTCTGGAGGCAATCTGCAGGCTGGTAATGAAAGGAACACCTGCGAAAAAAGAGTACTTTAAGTGGTATAGTCTGGCTGTTGAACGTGAACTTCGAATTACCCGGCTGTATGAATATTATATTGAGTCAATGGATGAGGGATATCGGAAAGTCCTTCCTCAGGTGATCCGCATGTATTTTGTGTATAACAATACGTTAAGTGATCGGAAGAAGGCCTTTATCTATGCAAATATCATTCGCAACAGAAAACAGGATCAGACAACTTACCTGAGCTACAGAGCCGACATGGATAAGTTTGCCAGGAATAAGGTTCTGCAGGGAAAGATTAATGAGAACTATGCCGTCATTTACCAGGAATTTCTGACCGAAGTTGATAGTATGCTGATCGCGGAGGCTTTACTTGGTGTGATATTCATGCACAAAGTAAGCGTCCGGGATAAGAATATCCGCAATGTAATCGTTTGTCATAAAGCTCTTGCGAAGGAACAGGTATATCCGGTATCAGAACAGTGTGCCTATGTTAATATCTACAGTCCCGATGCCGAGATTATGCTGGAGGACGGAAAACTTCGAAGATATGGGATGACAATTCCCTTTACAGTGAAAAAACTGATGAATGAACAGGAGTTGGCACAAGTGTGCCAGGAATATGGGTTTGAACATCCCGGATTACTGATGTATTTATGCGGGGAACAGCCTTCGCAGATGGATGTGAATAGTAAGACTTGGCCGAATTATCAGCTTATCACGAAATCTTCCGCGTTTACCTGCGAATACAAAGGTATCGTCCGAAGGAAAATATTGGAATATCTGAAGGCGAATCCGGAAGCGAAGATGTTGAAAACGTGTCTGAGTGGTGATGAAATTCAGGAATATGCAAAGATCAGCAGACCGGATACGATTGCGATTCTGGTGCACCATGAGATGTATGAACAGGCATTTTCCATTGTCACAAAGTGGGGTACAGAAGGTGTGGACACCACGGTGTTACTGATTCTTGCCACAGAGATGATTTTATCTGTAAATGCCGCAGAAGACGAAGAACTGATTTATCTGGCTGATTATGTCATGAGGCAGAATAAATATAATGAAACTGTTCTGGAATATCTCTGCAGGTATTATGCGGGCTCTGTAGAACGGATGACGAATCTCTGGAAAAAGGCAAATGGATTTGGAATTGAAAGTTATAAGCTTGATGAACGAATCCTCGTGTTTTCCATGTATGTCAGAAAATTCCCGGATATGCAGGAAAAAATACTTAAAGGTTATATTATGCATCAGGGAAAGCAGAAGGTCATAGCAGCTTATCTTACCTATGTCGCACATGCCTACTTTATGGCGGATGAAAATATTGATTCCGGATTATTCATTTATCTGGAAAAGATATATGAGAAAGATTGGGAGATGGATACCATATGCCACCTGGCTCTGCTCAAATATTACTCAGCGTGTGTACATCTGACAAAGGAACAGGAAAAACTGATCGGGCATCTATTAGCTGAATGTAATCAGAAAGGGCTGAGGTTTGCGTTTTTTAAGAAACTGCCATCTCATCTGACAGAGCCCTATCAGTTGGAAGATAAAGTCTTTATAGAGGAACGGTTCCATAAACAAAGCAAGGTGATTTTGAATTATTCTATTCGGCAGAACGATAAGGAATCGATTACATACAAAAGCGAACCTATGCGTGAGATGTATCAGGGTATTTTTACAAAAGAATTTCTGCTGTTTTATGGTGAGATTCTGGACTATTACTTAAGCGTCCAGAAAGATGGGGTGATCACGACCACGTCCCGCAGGCAGATTGTCATACATGATGTTGAGTCCGGCGGGAGAACCCGCTATAAATTGTTGAATCAGATTCTGGCTTTTCGGGCACTGGGTAATACAGATGCCATGAATGCTGCTCTTAAGACTTATATGGAGCAGGAAGCATTTGCCACATCTGCATTTGGATTGATGAATTGACAGATGAACTCGGAGGTGAAAGATGGAACAGAAAAATTTGATAATCGGATTTGAGTTTAACCCGAAGGAATCCCAGATCTGTTATTATGATCACGCTGCCGGCGATGCGATATCGGCGGAGGTGAAGGTGGGAAGCAGTCAATATGTTTTCCCGACGGCAATTTGTAAATGTCTCGGGAAAGATGAGTGGCATTTTGGGCTGGAGGCACAGCATTTTGCGGAACATCAAAATGGTGTTCTGATTGATGGTCTCTATGAGCTGTGCCTGAATGGAAAATCTGTCATTATAGACGGACAGGAATATGGATCAGGGGTGCTGCTGTCCATCTTTCTGATCAATGTGATAAAGATGCTGGGTGTCACTCAGCCGTCAAAGCAGATTACAGGGATGATGATAACAGTTCCAACGCTGAATCGAACTTTTGTGCAGACCATAAGGGAAGCATATGAGCGGATTGGAATTCAAAAGACAAGGTGTTTCCTGCAGGATTACGATGAGAGTTTCTACTATTATGCCCTTTACCAGAAGAAGGACTTGTGGAGCAGGAATGTAGCATTGTTCTCGTTTGACGGGGATGAAGTGACGTTTTCCTCTCTGAAAATGGATTACAGGACAAAACCGGCGACCGTTTCGGTGATGCCGAAGAAGACGAAGAGACTGTCACAGGATCCTGAGACAAGAGATGACGATTTTTGCTATCTGATCAACAAATCTTTTGGAAATGATATTTATTCGAGTGTATTTATGATCGGAGACGGACTAGACAAGAACTGGGCGGTGCGCTCGATTGCTTTACTATGCAAAAACAGAAGACATGTATTTTATGGGAATAATCTGTATGCGAAAGGTGCCTGTTTTTCCGCCTATGAAAAAGTGGAAGAGCGCAGACTTAAGGATTATCTGTTCATAGGAAACGCATTGGTACGTTATAATATAGGAATGGATATGATCATCAATGGGTCACCGGCTTACTATGCCATGATCGGCGCGGGTGTGAACTGGTATGAGGCAGTAAAGAACTGCGAATTAATTTTGGATCAGACTGACGAGCTGGTCTTCGTCGTCAGTGATATGAAAGACGGAAGACGTACACGCTATACAATGCCGCTTCCGGGACTTCCAAAGAGACCGAATAAGACAACCAGACTTTCTGTCCATCTGGAATATGACTCTCCAAGCAGATGTAAGATTCAGGTGAAGGATATGGGACTTGGAGATATGTATCCGGCCAGCGGGAAAGTCTGGAATGAAAGTATGGAGGGTTGAGTATGGGCTACATATTGTGTCAGGTACCGAGGGCCAAGACCCCTTATTACATAGAAAACATAAGTATGAATGTATATTCTATAGAAGAGTTGTGCTATTATATGTACCACAATATTTATCTCCTGGATGAAAGCATCATAGGTGAGAACCTGTGCTTCTGGCTTCGGGATGAACTGGAACTGAAGAAACTATGCCAGAAACTGCTTTCACTTCTTCATGACAACACGAGTATCGGTGAATTTATACTTCCAATCTTCAAGGAGATCAATTATCTTACCTATGCTGAGTTCAAAGAAGTGAGCAAGAAACTAAAAACGCTCGAGGAACAGCCGGAAGGTGTGAGGATGAAACTGAAAGGCGATTATCTCTTTAATCATGAAAAGTATATCAATGCGATACGCGTCTATACCGAGGCTCTGCAGAGAACAAAAAGTGATAATCTGGGACTTCAGTTTGACGGAAGTATCTACAATAATATGGGATGCACATATGCAAGACTTTTTCAGACAGCAGAGGCTTATGAGTGCTTTGAGCATTCTTATGACATTCTTCACTCCGGTCATGCCCTTCAAAGTTATCTTCTCTCCGCGTATTTTAATAAGGGGAAAGAACTGTACGAGCAACTCTGTGAAGAAGAGGGCGTCGATCAAAAAACAAAGAGTGCGATGAATGCCCAGATTCAGAAAGCACAGGAAGTCGTACTTCCGAAAAACCTGGATCCGCTACTTGATAACTGGGCTTTAAGCTATCATAAGAGCACAGGGCTGTAACCTTTTGGGCAGGAAAACAGGAGATTCAAAGAAAAACGACAATATAATGCAAAAAAGAGCAGAAAAAGATAAAAAGTTTGAAAAATGTCACTTAGATTTAAGGTTCGTGTGATAGAATAGTAGATAGAAAGATCCACATCAAAACATTTTCAATATGTTTTAAAGCAGAATCTAAACGGCACATCTAAAAACATTTTAAAGAGGACCTTTAGAAATCATCATTGATCTCTAAAGGCCCTCTGTCAGTTCAATATTCAAAAAGTGTTAAACCGTGCGCCTCACTTCGAACGGACATCATGAACGATACCCTCACAGTTAACTCGGCCCAGGTACCCTCACGGCACACGAAAGATTCTACTTAGTGCTGCTGCATTCCTGCCC
>ENA-UOOI01001338-UOOI01001338.1-fermentation-metagenome-genome-assembly--contig:-NODE-1338-length-26244-cov-33.285387_pt1 | contig 26244 bp, 31 predicted proteins | sample MGYA00245779_ERZ724027 | MGnify/ENA primary metagenome ERZ724027 (study PRJEB28704, sample SAMN03018318) | fermentation metagenome | biome: anthropogenic terrestrial biome; feature: soil...
TTCAGGGCCATAATATTGTGTTGAATACGCATAGGAATATTCCTCCTTGATTTTTGTCCCGCACGGCTCTGCACCGTTTGGGTGAAAAGAGAATCCATTCTCTTTCCGTTCATTTATTTATTCCATAAAAGGGAACCCCGCTCTGCACCGCCGCGCCCGGCTCACGGGCCCTGTGGGCTGGCAGCGGCGCGCTTTGGGGGACGTTCCCCCGGAATCTATTGTATATATCGGCGGCATTCTGCGGAAATTTAGGGGAAAAAGAGATTTTTTATCTGCCGCCGGTGCCGCCGAAGGGTCCGGTGCCGCCGAACAGCTTTTTCAGCTCGTCCACCGCATCTTTGCCGGAAGCCGCGCTGGCTTCCCGGTTCAAATCCCGGGTCTCCAGAAGCTCTTTGCGCACCACGGGCACGCCTTTCGGCGCGCGGATGCCGATTTTCACGCGGTCGGAACCAATATCGGTGACAACAACTTCAACGTCGCTGCCAATAAAGAAGGATTCTGATTTTTTGCGCGAGATCACCAGCATAGTCCGCTACACCCCTTTCACGGGGCTTTGGAACAGCCGGTACCGCACGGGGTAGTCGCTGTCTTCCAAAATCACCTGGCGGCCCAGATGGTTTTTTACGCTGATGGCGATGGGGCTTTTCAAGTTGACGACAGAATCGGGAAGTTTTTTCCGGATAACCGCCACGGCAAGAAAGCCAAGATCCTTTTTGGCCGGGTTGCCGAGCGCGCGCAGGTCGGCCCCCTTCAGTTCGGGGCGGTAGCTCCGCATGACAAGGAACGGATCAACGGCAACCAGCGAAGGGTACGGGCTGTCTGCCGCCCGGAGCGACCAGATGACCCCGTGTTCATCTTCCCGGATGAGGATAAAATCCTTAATGGTTTCAAAGCCGTAGATCCCGTCCGGAAAATGGATGATAGTTTTTTCGCCGGGGACGGATTCGGACTCCCGGTTCCGGTCACAGGCAGTCTGCATGGATGGGTCTCCTTTCCGTTTTCAGCTTATCCCTGCGCATAAAACCCCGCGTGTTCCGGCCCGGAAGCGCCTTTTGCCCGCAGGCGGGCGGCGTCGGGCGATCCGCTGAGCTCCAGCGCCTTTACATACCGCGCAACCAGAAGGGCGGCTTCTTCTTTGGAGGGCGGCCCCGCCGGGCGGTGTGCCCCGCGCCACTCGAACCCCATGCGGCCGATCTGAAAAGCCAGCCGGATTTGCGGCGGGTCGCCCTCCAGCCGCACGGCAACCGGGGCAATGCAGGCCAGCTCTACGCCTTCGGGCCCTTCTGTTTCAACGGCAATGGAGGCTTCGGGATTGTCTTTATCCTCAATGACCAGAATCATGGCGGGCCTCCTTCCGCAAATACCCTTACCGCAGGTAGTCCATCAGGCTGCCTTCCAGAACCTGGCCGCCGACTTTCAGGCAGGCAAGGTAGCAGTTCTGCTGGGAGTAAAAATTAGGAATTGTCTGGCTTGCGTCAGTGTATTCCACGTTGTTGTCTTTCTCGTACAGGCTTAGCTTTAGATTGCTCAGGTAGTTTCCGGTATCTTCCAGAAAATTGAGGTTTTGCCCCAGTTCCGTCTGGTGCGACCCAAAATTGCTCAGTGATTCCGAAAACTGCTGGCGGTACGGGGAAATTTTCTGGATTAAGTCGGTATTGCTGAGGCTGTCGTTTTTTAAAAGATCCGCCATTTTTTTCATCAGCGAAATCAGGTTGTTCGGGACGTCTTTTGTCACGTTCCCGTCATCGTCTGTCACATCCGAAGTGCCGTACCCAAGGAACGAGACACCGGGCAGGGAACGGTCAAACGCGCTTTGCGAATCAATATTTCCGCTGCTGTCGGTGGAAATGCCAAGGCCGATATCTACATAGGCACTTTCGTTTGCCAGGTTCTCCAATTTAGAAGAAACTGCCTTGGAACTGGAAAAATTCTGCGACAGCTGGATGCTGCTGTCCAGCCCTTCCACGGTGATGCCCGCCGTGGAGGTAATGCCGGCAAGATGGGCGTCCCCCGAATTTCTCAGGTCATTTGAAAAGCTGCCCTGAAGGTAGCTCTGCAGAGCAGCAACGTCCTTTGTATTGTCGGCAGTGATGGTAATTGTTTTGTCCGTTACCGCAGTGCTGAAGTTGGAACCGGCGAAGCCGCTGGCGTCAATAGAGACTGTATATCCGTTCAGGATATCCCCCATGGAATCAGGAAAATCAATTTCCAGTGAACGGCTCGATTGGTCATTCAGGGTTACAGACGCCGCATTGGAGTCCACATTGATGCCGTGGTAAAACAGCTGGTCGTTTTGCATTTTGAAGGGGGTCTGAAGGGAATCGCAGCCGCTGAACAGGTAGCTGTCGCCGTATTTGGCATTCAGTTTGGAAACAATGGCATCGCGGTCCTTTAAAATCTGGGTTGCAATGCTTTCCCGCTGGGAGGAGTTCATTGTTCCGCTGATGGCGCCCAGGACCTGCTTGCTGTCGGTGTCAGAAAGGGCTTTGTCGATATTCTGCGTGATGCTGTCGGCCGTATTGAAAAACCCTGTGACATCGATGATGTTGGATTGGTAGTCATTGTTCAGGCTGATCTGCCAGTGGGCGTTGAACGTCTGCGAAGCGGCAAGCGGATTGTCGGAGGGTTTGTCGAAAGCCCTCAGGTTGTACGCGTGTCTCAGGGAAGAACACATGGTACTGTAGGCGTCCTCGACGTCACGCTTATAGGTATTTGACATCATCTGCGAAGTGATTCTCATTTCGTATTATCCCCTTCCTGCAAGTCCCATATTGTTGATGATGGTCTGGAGGCATTCGTCCACGGCGGTCATAAAACGCGAAGAAGCCGTCAGCGCCTTGTTGTACTGGATCATATTGATAGTTTCATCGTTGATATCAACCGAAGATTCCGACTGGCGCTTGCCGTCAATCGTGTTCAGGCGGTTGGAGTTGACCATGTTCAATTTGATGACGCTGGACGTGTCCTGCCCCAGCATGGTGGTTTCCTTGGAAAAAGCCGCCTGAATCGTTCCGTGGAACAGCTTGTTTCCGCTGGCGGTCAGGTCCACTTTTGTGCTCGTCAGGGCGGTGACCATGGCGGTGATATTGGAGTAGTCCCCTTTTTTGTTGGAATTTTTACTGTCGGTGAGGGACCAGCCGCTTGAAACCTGAATATTTTTCGCAGTAATTGCTGCGCTTCCGTCCGAAGCAACAAAGAGGGCTTTATTCGGTGAGGAGCCGGTTGCCGGAGCGTTGGTGCTGTTTGCCCAATTCATCACGCTGGCGAATTTCTCCGCAACGGCGTCGAGATACTGGGAATAAAACCCAATTCCGCGCGAAGTGGTTGGGGAATCGTATTCACCGCTCTCGTTCAGGATCTGCAGGTATCCGGAAAAGCTGCCGCTCTTCAGGTCGGCATTCTTTACGTCACTGTTTTGGGGGAAGTCTGTGCCGTCCAGACGGATATGCGTAAAATCGAATTTATTGAAACTGCTGCCGTCTTCATCCTGGTTATCCTGCGTTACCGTGAATTTCGCGTACTTTCCGTCGTCGATCAGCGTATACCGTTTATCCTGATTGGCAGAATCGGTGGGATCGGCGTCCGTAGCGGCCGTTCCGTCGGCATTGGCAAGGTAAACCGTTATGCCGCCGTCGGTGGCGGCGGGCTCCACCTTGATGCTGACGTACTGAGAGAGCTCGTCCAGTTTCAGGTTCCGCTGGTCCTTCAGCTCAAGCGCGGAAGAACCGTTGCTGGTGGCATCTTCAATCTGTTCATTCAGGGACGCGATATCCCGCATCAGATCGTTTACGCTCTTTACGTTGCTGGTCAGATTGTCCGACTGGTGGGTGCGGGTGGTTTCCATGTCTTTCGCCGCCCGGTTCAATTTCGTGGCCAGAATTTTGGCCGAATCGTAGATGGCGCTCTCCGAGGCATTGTCTTCTCCGGATACGAGTCTCTCCATCTGGGAGATCAGGTCGCTGAACTGGTCGCTCAGAATATCCACAACGGAATAATCGGAAGAAGATGATGATGTTGTTGTGGTAGAAAAAATATCTTCCAGCCTGCTTAGAACATCATCCATAAGATTGCTTTCCCCATACTGTGCGTTCTGGGTGCGGTACTCTCCATCCAAAAAAAGGTCGCGGATCTGGGTCGTGTCCTGCGTTCTGACACCCTGCCCGTAAGTCGCGCCGGAGACAGCGTAGCGCCCGCCTTCCTGGCGCGGCGGGATCGCATACTGGTCGATCCGCTGGCGGGTGTACCCTTTTGTGCCGGCGTTGGAAATGTTGTGGCCGGTTAGGTTCAGGCCGGTCTGTGAAGCCTGAACGCCGCTTTTTGCAATATACAGCCCATCAAATGTGCTCATGGTTTACGTCCCCTTTTCCCGTTTTCTGTCATTCCGCCGGCCTCTGCCTCTATACTTTTTTGGAATAGAACGAATCGGCCGGAGCGGCCGCATTCAGTTTCTCTCCGTAAATCCGCTTCAGCTCCGGGTTATTTTCCAGCCGGGACAGTATCCGGGAAATTTGTCCCAGTTTCAGCCGGGTCAGGTTGCTGTTTTTGGAGTTTATGGTGCGGATCTGCCCAACAGTCCCGGAAAGATCCCGGTAGAGTTTTTCCAGCCGGTCTTTTTCTTCGGCGGGGAAGGACGGGATCGATTCGCGGAACGTTTTTCCGCCGAGGCCCGCTTCTTCCAGCAGGCGCTGGCGTTCCTGCTCCATTCCGCGCGCTTTCAGCACAAAAGCCTCTTCGCGCCGGACATGCGCATTGAGCGAATCCAGCTTTCCAGCGGCAAGATCCTGATATTTGTTTGTTTCAACCTCCAGAAATTTCCGGTAAAAAGGGAGCATCCCTTCTAAAAAGGAAATCAGGCGGTCAGAAGTTTCTTTCTCCATTTTATATAATCATCCCTTCCGCAGGACGTCTGTAAGCTGTTTGTATCATTCTGAGAGGATGCGCGCCATTTCGGCGGAATCCACGGTGTAGCGCCCGCTTTCGATATGGCTTTTCAGGGTATTCAGCCGGGCCGGATCGGTGCTGCGGTCCACACTTTCCACCAGTTCCTTTTTAATTTCACTCAGAAAGGACCCGCTGCCGTCCGGACGGTTTGAAAATTCAACCCGATCCGTTTTGCCGTTCACCGATCCAAAGACCGATTTTCCTTTTCCGGCGCCTGAAACTCCGGGCACGGCGGGATCCGATTTTCCCATGGGGCGGGAGGTCCGGTAGAAATTTACGCCGTATTCCGCACCTGTAATGATCATGCACTTTTCACCTCCTTTACCATTATCTATCGGCATTTTGTGAAAAAAGTTTAGTGCATTCTGTATTCTGTTTTTGCTTCACACGGCTTCAGATAGATAATTTTGATTTGTTTGTCTATTAAAATTGTTTTATGACCATTTATGGGTAAAACCACCGTATTTTTGGTAAATAAAAATAAAATTGATAAAATATTCCAACAAAAAGCGCGCTGGATTTATAAAATATGTACAAACAAACGGCTTGTTTTTTTTATAAAAAGATGTCAGAAAATATTGACTTTTGTCGTTTAATGTACAATAATAGAATTTAGATAAAATATGGCAAAAAGAATATCACTTTTTTCTTTTTCTATGTTCTAAAAATTTCTATGTTCTAAAATTTTCAAAATGTTAGCTTTTTATCTGAATACGGATTTTTAGGTTAATCGTTTTCGAAAACGAATCAGCATAATGATGAAAGCGAAAAGGGGGATTTTGGGAATGTATTGGCTGGACAATATTTCTACCGAACTGCTGCAAAAAGACCTGGACGGCCTGTGGGTGAGGCAGCGGGCGATTTCGGATAATCTTGCAAACTACGAAACTCCCGGCTATAAGAACAAAAGCGTATCTTTTGAAGATCAGCTCCGGGGCCTGCTTTCTGACACCGACAGCAGTTCACCGGCCGCTTTGGCAGACAGTATCAAAAACGTAAAGCCGGTTACAGCGGAGGAAAAGGACGAGCAGTACCGGGCGGACGGCAACGGCGTGGATCTGGAGCAGCAGAATCTTGAAATGGCGCGCACGGTGCTGAATTATTCATATGCCGCGCAGGCAATGACCGATTCCTATTCCAGGCTGGAAACGGCCGTGACCGGAAATTCCAAATAATGTTTGGCAGGGAGGTGCCCATTTTCAATGGCATTTTTAAATTCGCTTGATATCAGCGGATCCGCCCTGACGGCGAGCAGGCTGCGGATGGACCTTATTTCCGAAAACATTGCCAATGCAGAAACTACGCGCACAGATTCCGGCGGGCCGTACCGCAGAAAAATGGCGGTGTACCAGTGCGCAGACGGGAAAAACACATTCCGCTCCATGCTGGACGGGGAACTTTCAGACGGGGAGACGACGGTTCCGAAGGGCGTCAAGGTCACAAAAATTGTGGAAGACCAGACCCCTTTTAAAGAAGAATATGATCCGTCAAACCCAGACGCCAACGCACAGGGATATGTGGAGAAACCCAATGTCAATATGATTAAGGAAACCGTGGATATGATGGCGGTTACACGGGCGTACAGTGCCAACCTGACGGCTTTGGACGCTGTGAAGAATATGGCCAGCCGTGCGCTGGAGATAGGAAAGTGACAGAATGACTGCAATAAAACCCATTCAGCCTTTGCAGAAGATTGACTCTCTGAGCGCCTTGCAGGGCGTCCAGAAAACGAGTGGGGGGCGCACCAGCGTCGCCATTCCGTTTCAGACGATGTTTCAGGACGCGGTTTCCAGCGCTCAGCAGGCTGATTCAAATTACCAAAACAAGATTTCTGATATGGTTACAGGAAAATCCGACAATCTGCATGATATTATGATTGCCTCTAAAAAGGCGAGCCTTTCACTCGACCTTGTGGTGGAACTGCGGAATAAGCTGCTTGACGCCTATAAGGAAATTATGAATACCAGCGTCTGAATCAGCGGTTCCTGATTTACTCTTGATGGGAAGGGCGGAAGACACGGTTTCATGAATGATCAACTGAAGAAGTATCTTGATCCGGTCAAAAATTTCTGGGCCGGGCAGTCAAAACGGAACAAAAAAATATTTGCGGCGGTGCTGGGCGGGATTGTTGTGCTGGCAGCCGTTTTAAGCCTTTTGATGAACAGGACGCAGTATTCCGTCCTGTACGCTGGGCTTAACTCCGACGAAGCCAAGGCGGTTATGACAGAGCTGCAGAAAGAAGACGTCCCCTGCAAAAACGACGGAAACACGATTTATATTGCCAAAGACAAGGAAGATTCCGTTCGGATGGAGCTTTCAAATGAAGGCTACCCGAAATCAGCGCCGAACTACGATTTTTTCACCAAGAACGTTGGAGCAATGACAACGGACGAAGAACTGAAAATTATTAACCAGTACCAGCTCCAGGACCGCCTCCAGGCGGTAATCCGGACTCTGAGCCCGGTGGATACCGCCTATGTCAATATCAGCATTCCCACAAGCGGGAATTATGCCTGGGACGACGACAAAACGGCCGCTGCTGCTTCGGTGGCTGTCCGGCTGAAGGCCGGAAAAACCCTTTCTGCAAAGCAGGTTAACGGGATTAAACAGCTGGTTTCCAAAAGTGTGCCGGGGATGAAAGCAGAGAATGTCTCTGTGATTGACGGTTCATCAATGGAAGAACTTTCCGGTTCCAGCCAGGATGAATCCCAGTCCCAGCAGATCACCCTTTCTGAATTCAAGATGAAAATTGAAAAACAGTATGAAGACAATATCCAGGATAAGATCCGTTCTCTTCTGGCAAGCACCTACGGCACCAGCAATATCAGTGTCAGCGTTAAGAGCAAGATGGATCTCGATAAAAAAATCCAGGATATTGTCACTTACACCCCCTCCACGAGTGAAGGCAAGGGGATTGTGAGCCAGTCCACGGAAGAAGAGGAAATGACCCGCGAGGGGGCCAGCAGCGAAGGCGGTGTTGCGGGTACGACAACGAATTCCGACACAACCACCACCTATCCGGGCGTCACCGTAAACGGAAATATCATCACAACACGGGACAAGAAAACCTATAATTATCTGGTCAACCATGTGGAAGAACAGGTGCAGAGCGACGCAGCTTCGCTCGACGACCTTTCGGTGGCTGTTGTAATCCGCACGGATGCAATGACGGCTGCCAAAAAGGCAGATTTGACCAATCTGATTGCCAAAGCTGCCGCCGTAGACCCAGATAAAGTGGCTGTAATGGCCTCGGCGCTGCCGGAGCAATCTGCTGCTTCGGAAGTAATGCAGACCTCCGTTTTGCCGGAGGTGCTGCAGAATCCGGTCATTCTGGCAGTGGGCGGCATATGCCTGCTTCTTCTGATTTTGCTGATTGTTCTGCTGGCAGCAAAACACCGAAAGAAAAAGGCCCAGATGCTGATGGCCAAGCTGGAACCGGACGCGGAAGCGGCTGCCATGCCGCTGCAGCCCGGCGAAGAAGAAGCGGGGGCTCTCGGTGGGGCTGTCCTGGATGCTACGAAGGAATCTATTGAACAGGCCCGGAATGCCATGGATGCCAAAGACGTCGAACTGAAGAAGCAGCTGACGGATTTTTCATCAAACAATCCAGAAATCGCTGCCCAGCTGATCCGCAGCTGGCTTAAGGGAGGCGATAAGCATGGCGGTTGAGAAAATCACCGGCCCGCAGAAAGCCGCAGCCGTAATTGTGGCGCTGGGAACTGACACCGCGTCTAAAATTTACAAATATCTTCAGGAAGACGAGGTTGAGCAGCTCACCTACGAAATCGCCCGCATGACACGGGTGTCTCAGGACGATATGGAGGGAATCCTGAAGGATTTTTACCAGCTCTGCCTGACCCAGAAAGTCATTACCGACGGCGGCGTGGAGTATGCCCGCAATGTCTTGGAAAAGGCCTACGGGTCACAGGCGGCGACGACCCTCCTGGACCGCGTGACGAAATCCCTGCGCTCAAAAGAATTCGATTTTCTGAGAAACGCCGACAGCAAGAACCTTTTGACCACCATTCAGAACGAGCACCCGCAGACTATTGCGCTGATTCTTTCTTATGCACGGCCGGATCAAGCCGCCGCGGTAATTTCGGAGCTTCCGCCGGACAAACAGGTGGAAGTTGTGCAGCGTATCGCCACCATGGACCGTACGCCGCCGGATGTGATCAAAATCGTTGAGAACAATCTGGCCGATAAATTCTCCAATGTTTACGATGTGGATTTCACGCAGTTCGGCGGTGTAAACTATGCAGCCGACGTCATGAACAATATGGACCGTACCAACGAGAAGACGATTTTCGACGAACTGAACCGCAAGGATGCCGAGCTTTCGGAGGAAATCCGAAAAAAAATGTTCGTTTTCGAAGATATCGTCACACTGGACGATATGTCCATTCAGCGCTTTCTGCGTGAAGTGGACTCCAAAGATCTTGTGTATGCCCTCAAGGGGGCCAACAAAGAAGTCAGCGACGTTATTTTCAAAAATATGTCCACCCGTTCTGGCGAAACTATCCGTTCCGACCTCGAATATACGCATAATGTCCGCCTGAGAGATGTTGAAGACGCGCAGCAGCGCATAGTCGGAGTGATCCGGCGTTTGGAGAGCGAAGGCGAGCTGGTTATTGCAAAAGGCGGGAAGGATGAGATTATTGAGTAGGGTGATCAAAGCGGGTGAAATCCGCTCGGGCCCGCCTGTATCCACCGGCGGATCACCACCCTGCGGAGAGCCGGGAATCGATGTCCCGCAGGATGCTCCGTCTGTGCCATGGCAGAATGCCGACGAATATACCCGGCAGACTATGGAGAAAGCTTTCCATAGGGCGAAGCAGATCATTGATTCGGCCGAAGGGTACAGTGCGCGCCAGACCGAGCAGGCCCGGAACACCATTGCGAAAGAATCCGCCGCCGAGAAGAAGCGCGGCTACTCCGAAGGATATGCGGAAGGTTCGGCCCGGGGGAAAGAGGCCGGATATGAGGCTGGATACCGTGCCGGCCAGAGCGAAGGCATAAAAAAAGCCGAATCGGATAATCAGAAAAGCCTTCAGGAGCTGGGCCGGATGATCGAGGAAGTGGAGCAGTCCAAAACCCGAATCCTCCAGGAATTTCAAGACGACTTACAGAACCTGGCAATTGCCATCGCCAAAGCTATTCTGAAAAAAGATCTCGAAATTGACGATGGGGCCATGCGCTCCATCATCCTGAATGCTATGGATGCTTATCGAAATCAGGGATGGGTCCGCATTTATGTTTCCAAAGATACGGCAGACATCCTGCTGAAAGCCGATAACAGCATTGTGGATGACTTGAAAGGCATTTCCGACAATGTCAAGGTTATTCCGTCGAGCGGCCTTGACGACGGGGGATGCGTGCTGGAAATGCCCGATCAGGTTATCGACGCAGGTGTCAGCAGCCAGCTGAAAAAGATTAAATCAGAAATTACTACAGCTATGGAATCAGAAAATTCGTAGAAATCCTGCAAAGAGGTGGAAAATATGGTGGACCTAAAAGCTGCATGCCGTGCGGTTCCGAAGATCAACCCGCTTCGCTACATGGGAAAAGTGAAAAATATCACCGGTATGATGGTGGAAGCAACGGGCATCCGCGCAAAAATCGGCGAGATCTGCGTGGTCGGCCGCACGGCCGATTCTAAGGGGGTCATCACGGAGGTTGTCGGTTTTAAGGACGGAAACACCCTGCTGATGGCTTACGGCGACGTAAGCGGAATCGGCCTGGGCAGCCTGGTGGAAAACACAGGGCACCGGCTGCGCGTCCCGGTGGGGGATTTCCTTATCGGGCGCACTATAGACGCCATAGGCCGGCCGATCGACGGGCTGGGCAGTTTCCATCCCCGGCAGTATTATGATATAGATGCATCCTATACTAATCCGCTGGACAGGCCCCGCATCAGCGAGCCGCTGCATTACGGCATCAAGGCAATCGACGGGATGCTGACTATTGGAAAAGGGCAGAGGATGGGAATCTTTGCCGGCAGCGGCGTGGGGAAAAGCACGCTGATGGGCATGATTGCGAAAAATGTTGAGTCGGACGTCAACGTGATTGCGCTCGTGGGAGAAAGAGGCCGTGAAGTCAAGGAATTCATTGAAAAGGATCTCGGCCCCAAGGGGCTTGCGCGTTCGGTGCTGGTAATCGCAACTTCGGACCAGCCTGCCATGTTCCGGGCTAAATGCCCTTCCGTGGCGACCGCTGTCGCGGAGTATTTCCGTGACCAGGGCAAAGATGTGCTTTTAATGATGGATTCCCTGACCCGTTTTGCCATGGCTCAGCGGGAGATCGGATTGGCTGCCGGGGAACCCCCTATTGCCCGCGGATACACACCTTCAATTTATGCTGCGCTGCCGAAGCTCCTGGAACGGAGCGGAAATTTCAAGACGGGTTCGATTACGGGCATCTACACCGTTTTGGTAGAAGGCGACGACACAAACGAGCCGATTGCGGATACAGTCCGCGGAATTCTGGATGGTCATATTGTCCTGTCCCGTTCGCTGGCTAACCGGAACCATTATCCGGCCATAGACGTGAATGCAAGCATTTCCAGGCTGATGACGGATATAACAACGCCGGAGCATCAGGCGCTGGCGGCCCGGATCCGGAATCTGCTTTCCGTATATTACCAAAACTATGACCTCATTTCCATTGGCGCCTACAAACCGGGGGTCAACAAAAAGCTGGACGAAGCCGTTGGAAAAATTGACGCGATTAACAGCTTCCTTCAGCAGAAGGTAGACGAGTCTTTCTCGGCGGAGGAAACCGAAAAATTGATGAAGGCAGTCTGATGCTATGAAAAAGTTTGTGTTTTCCCTCGAAAAAGTCCTTCGATACAAGCGGCAGATCCTCGGGATGCACAAAAACGAACTTGCGCGGCTTCAGGCGGCGCATACGGAGCTGGAAGAAGAAATAACCGGGCTTGAACGGGAATTCGGCAGCTTGAACCAGGATTTGGCCGGCAAGCTGAAAGCGGGGCTGGATCCGCGGAATGTGGCCGTATATAAAGTCTATCTTGCTAAATTAAACGACCGTGTTCAAGTGCTTTTTGAACAAAAGCAGGAACTCCTCAAACAGATTCAAGCCAAACAGAAAGAAATCGTTCGGATGAACAGCGGAATTTCCGGTTTGGAGCGCCTGCGGGATAAACAGTACGGGGAATATATGGCGCAGGATCGGAAGGAACAGGAAAAGTTTATTGAAGAATTCGTGGGAAGAAAAAACGCGGCAGAATAGCCGCTTAATTCCGCTGAAAGGAGGTGAAACAAATGGTACAGCAAATCAGTTTGGTAAAAACACCGCAGCCGGCGAAGGTTTCCACAGTTCAAAAATCCGGCAGCGCGGATTCCGAAACAGACAGTTTCAGTACAATCCTGCAAGAAGTTTCCCATACAAAGGTGCAGAAGCCGGAGAGCGGGAAACAGGATGCGGGAAAAACGCCCGAGGACAAATCCGACAGCACGGAATCCAAAAAGGCAGATTCCGCCAATGTGACGGTGGCTGCCGTATCGGTTCCGCAGAACGGCGCTCCCGTCCCTGCCGCGCAGGCGGCGCCGGAAGCGCAGGGTATGGATCTGCCGCTGAACCCGCTGCCTGCATCGGATGCAGAGGTACTTTCCGCTCTGCAGGCGGTTGGACTGCAGCAGGCAGACATTCAGGCAGAGCAGGTGTCGGTTCCTTCGCAGGCGGCGCCGGACCCGAAAAGCAGTGTGGCCGGCCAAAAAGCTGAGGCATCTTTGCCTCTTGCTCAGCCGGAGAAACCCCAGACCTTTTCGAACGTGCAGGCGCAGGCCATGAAAACAGGGCAGGCGGAGGCACAGCCATCCACTTTGGAGGCAGGTTCCGATCAGCAGGGAAAATCGGCTGTGAAGGCTGCTGTGGGTTCCTCCGGATCGGCCGTACAGCCGGAAACCGCCGGGCAGCCTTCCCAGACGGCTGAAGCCGTTCAGAATAACAGACAGACAGTTGGAACGGCAGAAACAGAGAAAGCGGGCTCCGGCAGCGTCAAGGCCACGGAGAAAAAAACCGATTCCGCAGCGGCGGCACAGCCGCAGTCCGTATCCAGCCTTTACTCGGACGGCAAAGTCGTGGTTCAGGTATCGTCGGACGGAGCGAAAACCAACTCATTATCTGCCGGGCGCCAGGTGGCAAATGCGGTTTCAGCCGGTATCAAACAAGGGAAGCAGGAATTTCAGATCGAGCTTTATCCTCAGTCACTTGGCAGGGTTTCGGTAAAACTGTCTTCGGAAGGCGGTATGCTGACGGTGGTGATTGAGGCTTCCAATCCTAAAACGCAAAGCCTGCTGATGTCCAGTTCGGGAGAAATCCGATCCATCCTTCACGCTTCGTCCGGGCAGGCCGTACAGGTCGCAAAGCCGGAGCAGAACGCAAATCCGAATGCCCAGTGGTATGCCCAGCAGGGCGGTTCCGGGCAGCAGTTCTCCCAACAGCAACAGCAGCAGGAAGCCGGGAACCGCAAAAACAACGTGGGCTGGTTCCGTATGAGCGGCGCTTCAGCGGTCAGCACAGGCGATTTTTTGGCAATGATCCGGCAGTCGGCCGGTTTATAACGGAAGAACGAAAGGAGGATGCAGAATGGATCTGCTTGGCATAACCCCGTACAGCGGGTCACTTTCAAAAGCATATGCAGCTGGTTCCGACGGTTCTTCCGGGGATTCGGCAAAATCAAGCTCGAGGACATCTTTAGGCGTTTCTGATTTTTTGCAGCTGATGGTTGCGCAGATGCAGAATCAGGGCATCGGCGGAAATTCAATGGACTCAAGCCAATATATTCAGCAGCTTCTGGATTTTACCATTATCCAGTCAATTCAATCATTAACGAATAACAACAGCCGGGAATACGCGGTGTCCCTCGTGGGCCATACCGCAACCGTTTCAAAATTCAATAGTTCTACCGGGAAGTTTGAAAGCGTCCAGGGAGTTGTAAAGTCCGTAGGGTTTGATTCCAGCGGAAACTGCGCCATCTCGATCAATGGACAGAATTATGCTTTATCCGATGTTATCAGTGTGCAGGACGGCGCCGCTGGTTCCGGCAGTACGGGCGGCACCGTTGATTCCGGCAGTGCGGACGGTTCTGATGCGGGCGGTACCGCGGATACCGGCGGCAGTCAAAGCGGTGCGTAAATGAATAACATACAGTTCCAGAGAAAGTATTCCGCCGCGACCAGCCCGGTTTACGGGACTCAGCTTTCCCCGGCCGGGAAAAAACAGCAGGTATCCGAAAGCAGAAACAGTGCTTTTGCGCAGGCCCTGCAAACAAATTTGCAGAAGAACGCCGGCGCACAGCTTACTTTTTCCAAACATGCGATCCAAAGGATGGATTCCAGAAAGATTGAAGTTTCCCCCGCTCTGGCGGCCAGAATCGGCGGCGCGGTTCAAAAAGCGGACAGCAAAGGCGTGAAGGAAGCGCTGATTTTAAGCGGAAGCACAGCCTTTATCGTCCATGTGCCGAGCCGGACGGTTGTCACCACCATGGACAGCGGGGAAATGAAGGAAAACATATTTACCCATATTGACGGGGCCGTAATTTTATGACCGGGCCTTTTTAAGGAGGTCATCGGGCTTTGACTGACAGAGAAGCCCGTGCGGTTCCCAACACGGAAAGGAAGAGAAATTCCAATGGCATTAGCAAGATGCATGACGTCCGCGATTTCCGGGCTGAAAGCCCATCAGGATGCAATGGATATTGTGGGCAACAACATAGCCAACGTCAATACGAACGGCTTTAAAAGTTCCGGCGCGTCGTTCCGCGATTCCCTCTACCAGACTCTTTCAGACGGCGGCGGCGACGACGCGGCAAACGGGCTGGCCGGCTCCAACCCTGCCCAAATCGGCTACGGCGCCTCCCTGTCCGGCGTGAACATGGATATGACCAACGGCGGCCAGAGCGCAACCGGCCGTGCAATGGACTGCTACATCAACGGCGGCGGCTATTTTGTGATTTCCAACAAAGGAACGGTAAGCAGCGGAGAATATTCAGGAACGGTGCAATATTCGAGACTCGGAGAAATGAAGTTTGACGATGCCGGCTATCTGACCGACGGCAACGGCAATTATGTATTGAGCGCTACCACAGCCAGCGGCTCCACTACATACTCTACGATTAAGCAGGACATCTCGAAGAAGTTAACCGATACGGCGATTGGCTCGGACGGCACGGTTTCATGGAAGGAAGACGGCACGGCAAATACGCCCAAGACCATTGCCATTGCGACTTTCCCCAACGATACGGGCCTCAAGCAGCTGGGCAACGGTTACTATGGCGCAACATCCAATTCAGGGGCTGCCACATACAGAAAGCCTGGCGAGGGAGATGCCGGAAAACTGGTCACCGGTGTGCTGGAGGCTTCCAACGTGGACCTGGCCACGGAGTTTTCCAACATGATTATCTATGAACGCGGCTACCAGGCCAACACCAAGATTATCACGGCAGAAGACGAAATGCTGCAGACACTTGTAAACATGAAGTAAACCGGACAGGCTTTCCTTCCCGGAAAAACCGGGAAGGAAACCATATTTTAAAATCGGCTGGGAGTGACAGGCTTTGATAGGACTGACACAGCTGGACGGCACGCCCTTTGTGTTGAACTGCAACCTGATAGAAAAAATTGACAATATTCCGGAGACAAAAATCACCCTGACTACAGGGAAATATTACCTTGTTACGGAAACCTGCGAGGAGGTTGTCCGGAAGGTTGTGGCTTACCGCAGGCACGTCCTGAAGGGCTGCTTTACCGTCCGCGTTCGCGGGAAAGAATAATTTCACGGTTGGAGAGTGCTTTAACATGGATTTAACAGGTTTGATTGGCTTCCTTGCCGGTCTTTTCCTAATCGGATTTGGCATAACTACCCACTTTTCCAATTTGGGGGCGATCAGCGGCTTTATTGACTATTCCAGTATGGCCATAACTTTCGGCGGGACAATCTGCGCAACCTTAATTGCTTTTCCCCTTTCTTATTTTAAGAAAATTCCGTCTCAGCTGCGGATCACAATGCAGAAGAGCCGGTACAACCCCAAAGAATACATTGCAACCATTGTGGATTTCGCGCAGGAAGCGCGGAAAAAGGGCCTCCTTTCACTCGAAGAAAAAGCCAATGGGCTGAAAGATCCGTTTTTGAGGGACAGCATCCTGCTGATTGTGGATGCCATAGAGCCAGCGAAAGTTCGGGAAATGCTCGACAATGAACTGGACAACCTGGAAGAACGCCATGAGGCCGGGTGGGGGTTTTATGAAAAATCTTCGACTTTTGCGCCGGCTTTCGGCATGATCGGAACTCTGATCGGATTAATCAATATGCTGGCAAATCTGGATATGAGTTCAGAGAAAGGCACAACCGCCCTGGCGCAGGGCATGTCCGTCGCCCTCATCACAACCTTTTACGGTTCTCTGTTTGCCAACCTCATTCTGGTGCCGATTGGGAACAGGCTGCATGTTCTGCACGACGAAGAAATGCTTTGCAAGAGAATTGCGGCGGAAGGGGTTATTGCCATTCAGGCCGGCGAAAACCCAAAGCATATTGAGGAGCGGCTGAACGCGTTCCTGAACCAAAGTCAGCGCGGCAGCGGGACAGAGCCCAAAGAAGAAGAGGACGGGGCGGAACGCCGTTCCCAATAAATAAACTAGGCGGCCGGGGGTGAAAGCATGCGAAAGAGAAAAAAGCGACAATCACAGTGTGCAAACTGGCTGGATACATATTCCGATATGGTCACGCTGCTCCTTACCTTTTTTGTGCTTCTGTATTCCATGACAACGATGAACGAATCGAAATGGAAGAAGCTGGTTCAGGCTTTTCAAAGCCTGAAAGGGAATCCGGTTGCGGCCTCAACGCTAAGCATACCAAGCCAAATCGGAACAGATTCCAGCGAAGCGAGTTCCGCCGTCAGTATTGCACAGGTGCTGAATAGTTCCAAAGTAACGAAAGTCACGAATTTTGACGACCTTTACCCATATTTTAAACAGTATATTGAAAAAAACCATCTGCAAAGCGAAATCACACTTTACAAAGGAAATGATTATACCTTTCTTTCGCTCCGAAACAGCATTTTTTTTGACGGTGACAGTGCCGTGCTGAAATCGGACGGAAAAAAGATACTTGATTTTTTCTGTGATGCGCTGTCGGGGATTCCAAACCAAGTCGGAGAAATCCGTTTTTACGGGCATACGGCTCAGATTACACCAACCGATACGGCGGAACGGCAGGCATTTGACCGGGGCCTTTCTGATGACCGGGCTAAAAACGTACTGCTGTACGTCCAGTCGAAAAAGATTATTAGCGGGGCGAAAATGCAAAGCACCGGGTACGGAATGTACCGTCCGGTAGCTAAAAATGATACCGAAGCAGGCCGCGCTAAAAACCGCAGAGTCGAAATCTATATTTCCAAAACCGGCCATACGGAAGATGTTCTCCAAAAAGTGTATCAGGATATTCAGACGGCCAGCTCGAGCCCTTCTGCGGGAACATCCATTTCGCCAGGTTCTGCGGACTCGGGTCCTAAAAAATGAAAATTTTGCAGCCGGCCGGCCGCACGGGGTCCGGAACTGCATTTACATATAAGAAAAACGCTTCTGATTTTGTGCGGGGAATGGTGGTAGTTTATGGCTGAAGTTTTGTCACAGGACCAGATTGATAAACTTCTGGGGAGCCTGCAAAGCGGCAGTGCGGATATCAGCGAGATTGAAGAACGAACTTCCGCACAAAAAGTCAAAGAATACGATTTTCTTTCTCCCAAAAAATTCACAAGGGAACAAATCCGGTTTCTCGAAAATATCTTTGAAAATTTTTCAAGGCGCTTTTCCTCGCAGCTGTCTGGTCTTCTCCGGCTTAACTGTCAGGCTGAGGTCCTGCAGGTGGAAGAGGAGGAATTCCGCGAGTTCAGCAACGCCCTGAACGATTCCGTGCTGCTGCCCGTGCTGGGGCTCCACAGCGAGGAATATAAAATCGACGATAAACAAATTCTCATGGAAATGTCGCGCCCGATTTCCTTCTGCATCATTGACCGGATGATGGGCGGAAACGGTTCCGGGTACCAGATTGACCGGGACTATACGGAAATCGAGATTTCCTTGATGGAGTATCTGTTTAAACAGATTACTGTTCTGCTGAAAGATGCATGGAGCAATTATGCCAACGTGAGTTTCAGCTTGGATTCCATTGAGACCAACTCCCAGATGATTCAGTTTATTCAGCCGGACGACTCAGTGGCGATTGTGGTTGTGCAGATGGAGCTGAACGATTTAAAAGGCAATTTAAACATCTGCCTTCCAGCCAGTTCGCTGGAAGAGATTTTCAAAAGGTTCGACTCCAAATCTGTTAAGGCATCTAAAAAAGACGATCCAAAGGAAATCCAGCAGCGCAGGGAAAATATCCTTACAACGCTGAAAGATACGGCCCTGACGGTTTCGGCCATTTTGGGGCAGACGGATGTCACGCTGAAAGATCTTTTGGAACTTCAGCGGGGAGATATCATCCCGCTGGATACGCCGGTTTCCAGAGGTTCCGTGATCGTTAAAGTAGAAAAACTGGATTGGTTCAGGGGGACTGTTGGGATCAAAAGAAAGAATTATGCGGTAAAAATCGAAAAAGTCATTCAGTAAAAATTAGTGAGAAGGGTGATTTTGTTGGGATCAAATGATGCAGGGCTGCTGTCTGAAATGGAAATTGACGCAATTGGCGAAATTATGAACATCAGTCTGGGATCTTCCGCGACTTCCGTATCCCAGCTATTGGGACAACCGGTAAATATTACTACTCCGGAAGTAAAAGTCATGAAGACAAGAGACTTTGATATCCAGACATACGAGCCGGCAATTGGGGTGGAAATCAATTACGTAAAAGGACTGGACGGGCAGAACATTCTGATTCTGAAAAAATCTGACGTTAAAGTGATTGTGGGACTGCTTTTGCAGACGGATTTTTCAGACAAAGAGTTTGTCCTTGACGAAATGAATATCGGAGCGATCTGCGAAGTAATGAACCAGATGATGGGTGCTTCTGCTACGGCGCTCTCCCAGTTTTTAAACCGCTCTATCAATATATCTCCGCCGAATTCATTTCAGATAGACGATTCCGACAAATTTAAGAGCAAGTATTTTAACGGCGATCAAAATATCGTTGCCGTTTACTTTAATCTGATGATCGGGGATCTTGTCAACAGCCAGTTTATTAATGTAATGCGCATTGACCTTGCCAAAGAGCTGATTGCCAATTTCGGGTTTGAGCAGCCGGAGACGGAATCGGCGCAGGCTGGGCAGCCAGAGTCCCCGGCACCGGCACCGCCTGCCGCTGAAGCTCCCCCGGCGCCTCCGGTACAGCCGCAGCCCGCAGCGGTGTCCGCTGCTTCCCCGGCGCCTCCGGTACAGCAGCCGCAGCCCGCAGCAGTGTCCGCTGCTCCCCCGGCGCCTCCGGTACAGCAGCCGCAGCCCGCAGCGGTGTCCGCTGCTCCCCCGGCGCCTCCGGTGACGACAGCGGCACCGCCAGGCCCTGCACAGCCGCCGGTTGTGCAATCCGCTGCCGAACCATCCCAGAACTACAGCGTTTCCAATGCTGTGTACCCCAGTTTTGATGCGGCGGATGTCAAACTGAATTCAAATGAAACCAACAATCTGAGCATGATCATGTCGGTTCCTCTGCAAATTACAGTGGAAATAGGCCGCACATCAAAAAAAATTAAGGATATTCTTGATTTCACTGCAGGCACCATTGTGGAACTGGATCGGCAGGCTGGTTCGCAGGTTGATGTATATGTCAACGGCAAGCCCATTGCCAAAGGCAATGTGGTGGTTGTAGATGACAACTACGGGGTCAGAATTACCGAAGTGATTAATAATAGTGAGATCTTGAAATTGGTTTAACCGATTTTCATGAGCTTATATAGTTTTAGGAGGTTCGACAATGGAGAAGAAAATAATGCTTGTAGACGATGCTGCCTTTATGCGGATGATGATTAAGGACACGCTGTCTAAAAATGGCTACACCAACATTGTGGAAGCAAACAATGGTCAGGTTGCCGTAACCAACTACCCGAATGAAAAACCGGATCTGGTCATTATGGATATCACCATGCCGGTGATGGACGGCCTGGAAGCCCTGAAAGAAATTAAGAAACAGGACCCCTCGGCCAACATCGTTATGTGCTCCGCTATGGGTCAGGAAGCCATGGTGGTAGACGCCCTGAAGCAGGGGGCAAAGGATTTTATCGTGAAGCCGTTTAAAGCCGACCGCATCATGAAAGCTGTAAAAAGCATTATAGGTTGATGAAAATGACCCGCTATTTAAATGCCGGTTCGGATGTGCTTCCTCTTGTATTTACCCTGATTGCAGTTGCGGTTCTGCTCTATTTGTGCTACCTGCTCAGCCGTTTTATTGGCAAAAAAGCGAACAGGATAACGAGTTCAAATAATATCCGTATTTTGGAGAGAGTTGCCCTTTCACAGGACAAAGGCCTTGTGATTGCCGAGATCTGCGGCTCCTACTACCTGATTGGTTTTTCAAACGAGCGTGTAGAAATTTTAAAAGAGCTGGATGCTTCGATGATTCACGGAAAGTCTAAAACGTCAGAAGAACCAAACTTCTTTAGCGTTTTGAATTCTGTTCTTAAGGGGAGACAGGATCTGACGGAACATAACAGAGGACATAAGAATGGAAAATCGTAAGCGGCAGTCTGGCAGAAAATTTGCGGTTGCCCGGAAAGCGGCGCTGCTTCTGGCAGTATTTCTAGTGGTTCTTCTAGTAACACCGGTGCATGTTTCTGCAGCGACGTTTGGTGTGAATGTGAACGGCCAGAGCGCCAGCACCCTTCAAATTATTGAAATGATGACAATCCTGGCACTGCTGCCGTTTATCTTGATTATGACAACCTGTTTTGCAAGGATCGTCATCGTGCTGTCCTTTCTCCGGAATGCTCTTGGGCTTCAAAGCACGCCGCCGAATCAGGTAATCATCGGCATTTCGCTTTTCCTTACGCTGTTTATCATGTCTCCGGTTATTTCCAAGATCAACACAGAGGCGTACCAGCCCTACAAAGAGCAGAAAATTACGCAGGAACAGTTTCTCCGAAAAGCCAGTGCGCCGCTCAAGGAATTTATGCTGAAGAACACCAAAAAAGAGGACTTGAACCTTTTTCGGGATTTGGCGAAGATCAAGAGTTCTGTCCCGGTTAAGGATCTTTCGATTACCGTTGTAATCCCGGCTTTTATGACCAGTGAACTGAAGCGTGCGTTTATCATCGGATTCCTTCTGTATCTGCCGTTCCTGATTATCGACATGATCGTTTCGAGTACACTGATGTCTATGGGCATGGTCATGCTGCCGCCTGCCATGGTGTCGCTTCCGTTTAAGCTGCTCCTGTTCATTCTGGTGGATGGATGGGATCTTCTGTTCAAGGCCTTGGCAACGTCTTTCAATTTGTAGCGGCCCTTTAGCCTGAAAGGAAAATGTAAATGACAATTTCGCAGATTATGCAAGTTATTAAGGCCGCCATGATCATGCTCCTGAAGGTTTCCGCGCCGATTCTGCTTGTCAGTATGGCGGTGGGACTGGTAATCTCCATTTTGCAGGCGGCAACACAGGTGCATGAGCAGACGGTGGCTTTTGTCCCGAAGATGGCCGCCATTGTTATTATTATCATCGTCATGGGTTCTTGGATGATCGAAAATATGAAAGACTTTACCGTTTACATTTTTGATATGATTACGAAGCTGAAATAAAAGGGACGGGTGAAAGACGCATGGATCTCGATTACAATTTTACTCTCCTGCTGATGATTTTCATGCGCATGTCAGGATGTGTCCTGTTCAACCCTATTCTTGGCAGAAAGAATCTTCCGGCGGTCATCCGCGTCGGCCTTGCCGCCATGCTGACGGTGTTTACTTATCCGTTTGTGCCGCATCAGTCGCTGCAAATCAATTCTGTTTTGGTAATGATGGTCTGCTGCATCAAGGAGCTTCTCATCGGCATGGCTGTCGGGTTTATCCTTCAGCTTTTCCAGTCGGTGATCATTATGGGCGGCGAGCAAATGGATATGCAGATCGGTGTTTCCATGTCGAAGATCTATGACCCTCAGAGCAATGTTTCCATGCCGCTTTCAGCATCTCTGCTCAACGCAATGCTTATTCTGATCTTTTTTGCAACCAACGCACATCTCACGCTGATTCGGGTGTTTATCAAACTGGGGGAAGCAGTCCCGTACGGAGATCAGATGATACCGCCGGGTGTGTTTGAAAGCCTGGCCGGGGCATTTTCACAGATGCTGATTTACGCCGTGAAGCTTTCCCTGCCCATCATTGCTATTGAAATGGTTACCCAGGTTGGCATTGGTATTATCATGCGGGAAGTTCCTCAGATTGATATTTTCACTGTTGAAATTCAGCTGAAAATTATCGTCGGATTTTTTGCAATCATCATTTTGGCCGCGCCGTTTGCTAATTTTTTGGAGGGACTGATTACCCTGATGTTCAATGCAATAAGCCGGATATACGCTATGCTGCTGTGAGCGGTGTCCAGGGAGGAATCGAATGGCCGCAGAAGAGAAAACAGAAGAAGCGACGCCGAAAAAGCGTGAAGACGAGCGAAAGAAAGGAAACCTGTTTCAAAGTACGGACGCTGTTGCCACGCTTTCCGTTCTGGTTATATTTCTTATCTTAAGAGCGGTTATGCCTTATCTCTACCGCTACTCAGCGGATTTTATGGTTCAGCATTTGGGTTATATTAAAACCACCGAGACTTTGAATACGCATTTTGCACTGGATATGTGCCGCGACGGCTGGGTGGCGATCCTTCTGCTTTCAGCCCCGGTTATGATTACGTCCGTTGTGATTGCAATTGTGGCGGCGGGAATTCAGACACGGTTTAAATTCTCCCATGAAAAAATTAAATTCAAGTTTTCCAACATCAGTCCCATACAAGGTTTTAAAAGGCTGTTTTCGCTGCGCTCCGTTATGGAAGTTCTCAAGTCAGCGGTTAAGATTGTCCTCATGGCTTATATCCTGTATGTTCAAATTAAAAAAATTAGTTCTCAATGTGCTTCCATGATGGGACAAAGCGTTCTGACGGGTACAACCGTCATGCTGGACGATATTATGGATTTGGTCATTCAGATGTCTCTGGCATTTTTAGCGATGTCGGTTTTGGATTATTTCTATCAAAGGTGGGAATACAATCGGAACATCAAGATGACAAAGCAGGAAGTTAAGGAAGAGTACAAGGAACTGGAAGGAAACCCGGAAACAAAGGGACGCATCCGGCAGATGCAGAGGAAGATGTCGCGGCAGCGCATGATGCAGCAGGTGCCTACGGCGGATGTTGTCGTGAAGAACCCGACCCACTATGCTGTGGCGCTGCGGTATAAAATTGACCAGGACAACGCGCCTGTTGTAGTGGCCAAAGGCCGCGATTATCTGGCGCTCCGGATTATAGCCGTTGCTGAACAGTGCGGCATTCCCACGAAGGAAGACCGGCCGCTGGCTCGGGCCCTTTACGCGGCGGTAGAAATTGACCAGGAAATCCCCCCTGAATTTTATACTGCCCTTGCTGAGATTATGGCGTGGGTGTTCCGGCTGAAAAAGGAGATGAAACGGTAATTGAAGTTTTTCAACAATATCATTTCGCTGTTTGTAATTCTCATTATCGCTCTCATCATTATTCCTCTTCCAGCATGGCTGCTGGATATGATGTTTATTATCAACATCACGCTGTCTCTATCTATTCTGCTGATGACGATGTATGTAAAGACCGCTCTGGATTTCTCGGTGTTCCCATCCATCCTTTTGATCTGTACGCTTTTTCGGCTGGCCCTGAACATTTCTTCCACCCGGCTGATCCTGACAAAATCCGGGGAAGCCGGGCAGGTTATTAAGACGTTCGGAAATTTCGTCTTACAGGGAAATGTAGTAGTCGGGTTTATTGTCTTTCTCATCATAGTCCTTGTAAACGTCCTTGTCATTACAAAAGGTGCCGACCGTGTCTCGGAAGTAGCGGCCAGGTTTCGCTTGGACGCTATGCCGGGCAAGCAGATGGCTATTGACGCCGATCTCAATTCCGGCTTGATTAACGAGGAACAGGCTCGCAAACGCCGTGAAGACGTGCAGCGTGAAGCTGAGTTCTACGGCTCTATGGACGGTGCCTGCAAGTTCGTCAAAGGCGACGCCGTTATGTCGATTATTGTTACGCTGATCAATTTTATCGGCGGTATCATCATCGGGATGGTGCAGGGCGGTAAAACATTTCAGGAAGTGCTGAATATTTATACGATTGCGACCGTCGGCGACGGGCTGGCGTCGCAGCTGCCGGCGCTTCTGGTGTCCACCGCAACCGGTATGATTGTAACCCGCGCTGCTTCCAACTCCACGCTCGGCCAAGATATTACCGAGCAGTTTCTTGCGCAGCCGACCGTCATTATGCTTACCGGTTTTGCAATCCTTGGCCTGTGCCTGATTCCGGGTATGCCGATTGTGCAGCTGCTGATTGTTGCGGCTGTGCTGATCGGGTCCGGGGCGAAAATCAGGAAAAAACAAAAAGAGGCGCAGATGCAGACAGCTGCGGCCGGAGCCGGGGCCGGAACCGCGTCGGGGGCAGCTCCGGTAAGCGAGGCGGACTATTACAAGAATATCGACAATATCTATAAACTGCTTCCCCTCGACGCGATTGAGATGGAATTTGGGTACAGCCTGATTCCTCTGGTGGATGAGCGGAGCGGAAGCAGCTTTATTGAACGGCTGGTCATGTTCCGTAAACAGTTTGCCACAGACATGGGTATGGTTGTTCCGCCTATTCGTCTGCACGACAATGGCTTGCTGAACCCGAATCAATATACCATTAAAATCAAGGGGGAAGAGGTTGCCCGCGGAGAAGTGCTGATTGATTATTATTTGGCGCTGGATCCGGGAAATCTGACAGGTGAAATTGACGGCATTGACACGGTTGAACCAGCTTATGGAATCCCAAGCAAATGGATTACACCGGATAAAAAGGACATGGCGGAAATTTACGGTTACACCGTAATTGATCCGCTGTCGGTTATTGTAACGCATCTTTCTGAAACAGTCAGAAAACATGCGCATGAGCTGCTTTCCAGACAGGACGTCAATGAAATTCTCGAAAATATGAAAAAACATAATGCGCCTTTGGTCAACGATGTTGTCCCGAACGTGATCTCACAGGCTAATCTCCAGAAGATTTTGTGCAATCTCCTTCGGGAAGGGATCCCAATACGAGATATGGATACAATTCTGGAAACCATATCCGACTATGCAGGCAGTGTGCATGACCCCGAGCTTCTGACGGAATATGTAAGGCAGGCGCTCAAACGCACTATAACAAGGAAATGGGCCGAAGGCGGCCAAATCCGCGTAATAACGCTGGACAGCAGCATCGAGAAGGAAATCATCAATTCCATCAGCAAAAACGAGCAGGGAACTTATTTGGCTCTGGATCCGAAGACAACACAGAAGATTATTACGAAACTGACCGAGTGCATTAAAAACGTAAAAGATGTGATCAGCACTCCCATTATCTTAACTTCACCGATTGTAAGGCTGTATTTCAGCAAACTTTTGCAGCAGTTCTATCCTAAGGCTGTGGTCCTTTCATTTAATGAGCTGGACAGCAGCGTACAGATTCAGGCTGTTGCCAATGTCACGCTGGGTGAATCGGTGGTATAATAAAGAAAGGAGCTGCCGCAGTTTTGAAAAAATGCGAAACGGACAAGGGAACAACGCAGGATCTCTGGCTGCGCTACAGCCGAATGAAAGAAATCGGAGTTCGGAATGAACTCATCAGCCGGTACAGTTATCTGGTCAAGTGCATAGCCTTAAAGATCGTAGGCCGCTACCAGTATTTTAACTACATGGAAGACATTATCAGCGAAGGGCTGATTGCTTTAATGAATGCCATTGAAAAATTTGACGTTTCCAAAAACGTGAAATTTGAAACCTACGCATCTATCCGAATCCGCGGGGCCATGATTGATTACATACGCCGACAGGACTGTTTTCCCCGCCGGCTGAAAAAAATAGCCAAAGACATTAACAGCGCAGACGAGGTTCTGAACCAGAAACTGGGGCGTTCACCAACGGACAGGGAACTTGCAGCATACTTGAATTTGGGACTGGAAGATTTTGAAAAAATGCTGGCTGAGACCTGTTCGCTGAATATGCTTTCATTTGAGGAGATCGTCTATGAAAAAGGAATCGAGAACCTAAAACTGAATGGTGCCGGTGACATTCAAGGCCCGGAACAGGTTATGGCAGAAAAAGAATTTCAGGCAGTCCTTGC
>ENA-UOOI01001339-UOOI01001339.1-fermentation-metagenome-genome-assembly--contig:-NODE-1339-length-26156-cov-3.654917_pt1 | contig 26156 bp, 23 predicted proteins | sample MGYA00245779_ERZ724027 | MGnify/ENA primary metagenome ERZ724027 (study PRJEB28704, sample SAMN03018318) | fermentation metagenome | biome: anthropogenic terrestrial biome; feature: soil; material...
CTTTACACAAGGTTATAGCGGAACATTAGAAAATGCCTATGGAATCTGGGAAAGCAATTATTCCAGTACCGAGTCGGATCCGCGCGGAGTGGAAGCGGACGGTAATCTGGACGGTAATTTCCCTGATCATACGGGACAATCCGATTTCACGATCAGGAATATGACGATCGAATTAAAATTGGCGAAGCTTGAAGATACACAACACGCCGATTTTAAGAAAAAAACGATGCAGGATGTACTCAAAATTCGCCGTGGCGCCAAAGCAACTATTGAAAATGCATTGGTAAAAGGTACAGGTACGGCGCAGGATGTGATCGATGTGGACGGGGCAAATGCAGGTACGGCTATCAGCTTAACGAACCAATTGACTTCGGTTACAGACAAGCTGATAAATCCGGAAGCCGGGTTACCGAACGTAAAAATCGAACCAGGCAATACCGGTTGCCCAACCGATATCTTTGCCTGGACGGGATATCAGTTCTAAGTAAATAGTACTCTATTCAGAGATAAAAAATACCTTGGTGCAAATCAAGGTGTTTTTTACTATCTATACATTGATTAGTTTATACATTTGTTGCTGTATTGATTGATATATAACATTACGAAAAGCGTATGAAAAATAAAATATGGCTATTGTTGGCCGGTTTCTTTCTGGTCTTGGGCTTACCCGCACAGAAACCACAGGATATCCCGCAGTTGTACCAATCGGATGGTGTTTATTATCGCGACAGGGCGCAAACAGAACTCTATACGGGAGACTACCGCGAATATTACGGGAATAATACGATCAAGCTGGAAATGCAGATAAAAAACGGTCTGCCCGAAGGTCCTTATATAGTCTATTTCGAAAACCGGAAACCCAAGGAGGTGCGTTCCTATAAAGATGGCAAACTGCATGGTTTGTGGCGGAATTATGATGTATCGGGGCAACTTATCTCCGAAGCGGAATACAAGAACGGACAAAAGCACGGGACATGGCGGATCTGGGATGAATTGGGAGTACAGCGGTATGAAATGAACTACTACGACGGTAAAAAGACCGGGATCTGGAGAATGTGGAGTGACAAAGGTGAACTGATAGATGAAAAAAGATACTGACTGCAATCTTAACAATAATGTAACCAAATCGTAACCATTTTGTAACATTTATAAGAGACCTTTGTGGCCAAAATAATTTAGTACTGAATGGATCCTGTTTATTTAATTATTGTAATTATTCTGTTAGGCCTGGCAGCGTTAGACCTCATCGTAGGGGTAGCAAACGATGCGGTAAACTTCCTTAATTCGAGTATCGGGTCAAAAGTAGCTCCTCTCTGGGTAATTCTCACAGTCGCTTCCATTGGAGTGATGATAGGGACGCTGTTCTCAAGCGGGATGATGGAGATCGCCCGAAGCGGGGTCTTTTATCCGGAGAAATTCACATTCCCGGCCATTATGATCCTGTTTCTGGCGGTGATGCTTACCGACGTCATTCTGCTCGACCTGTTCAACACATTCGGATTACCTACTTCCACCACAGTTTCTCTGGTATTCGAACTCCTGGGAGCGGCGGTTGCAGTTGCTCTTTTCACCATCTGGACTTCAGGATCGGGCGAACAGCTGGGGGAATTCCTCAATAGCGGGAAAGCCTTAGCTATCATCGGTGGTATATTTATATCCATCGCCATCGCGTTCGTGGCGGGTAGTGCCATCATGTATATCTCCCGTTTGATATTCTCTTTCAATTACACCAGGACATTTAAATATCTGGGCGCCATCTGGGGTGGGATTGCCCTCACGGCTATTACCTACTTCGCCATTTTTAAGGGACTGAAAGGAAGCGTGCTGGTGAGCCCTGATATGCTCGATTATCTGGAACACAACATGGGAACGGCCCTTCTGTACACCTTTATCGGATGGACGGTGTTCATGGCGATACTTCAACATCTCTTCCGGGTAAGGATACTCAAAGTGATCGTGCTGGCCGGAACCGCCGCATTGGCCATGGCATTCGCCGGAAACGACCTCGTGAATTTTATCGGGGTATTTATGGCCGGTTACGATTCATTCCGGATAGCACAGGATGTCGCTGCTTCAGGGGGCGATATCAATCTGCTTCATATGGGTAAGTTGTCGGAACCGGTAGTTGCCAATATCTGGTGGTTGCTGGGCGCCGGAGTGATCATGGTGCTGGCGCTCTGGTTTTCTAAAAAATCCCGGACTGTGACAGAAACGGAAGTAAATCTTGCCCGCAAAGGGGAGGGAGTGGAACGATTCTCCTCCTCATCCCTTTCACGCTCCATGGTGAGGAGCAGCCTCAATCTCAGTAAATCGATCGGCAGGGTAATGCCGGTATCGGCAAAAGATTTCATTAACAGGCGGTTTCAGCCGGTGGAACTGGAAAACAAAGCTTCTTTCGACTTGATAAGGGCATCCGTCAACCTTACCATTGCAGCCCTGTTGATCTCGCTCGGAACATCGTTGAAATTACCCTTATCTACTACCTATGTTACTTTTATGGTGGCTATGGGTAGTTCCCTGGCCGACCGGGCCTGGGGACGGGAGAGCGCTGTTTACCGGATCAACGGAGTACTGACGGTGGTGGCAGGCTGGTTACTGACTGCACTTGTGGCATTCTCCGCTTCGATGCTTGTGGGTCTATTCCTGATGTGGGGCGGCAAGATTGCTATCGCTGTGATGTTGCTGCTGGTCGTCTTTATCCTGTTTAAATCAGGGAAGTTACATTCCAAACTGAAATCCAAAGAACAACAGCATCAGCAGATCCTTTCCAGCGAACAACAGTTGGTCACTTCCTGTAACAATGAAGTACACCTGATGCTGGAGAAAACACTCTCTATCTATAAACGTGTCGTGGAAGGACTGAAAGATGAGGACAGGAAGCTGGTAAGGAAGGCCACGGGTGAAGCCTATGAGTTGTATGAAAGATTCAAGGATAAACGGGATTATGAAGTGGTTCCCACGCTGGAAAGCATCCAGATGAACGCGCTGGAGCTTGAACAGGAATATGTGCAATTGGTGGACTACTCCTATGAAATTACCAAATCGTTGAAAGTAATTTCTGAGGCAACTTTCCGGTATATCGACAATAATCACACCGCATTCTCCAAAGAACAGGTCGAAGACCTGAAGGTCATCTATAAAATCCTTTCCGAAGCGTTTGCCGGATACGAGAAGATGGAAAAATCAGGCGATTACGGCCAGTTTAACCTGATTGTAAATATGCGGGAAGCGATTCTTGATTTGAATCCAAAATTGACCAAACGCCAGATTAAACGGGTAAAAGCAGGAGAGTCGACTACCCGTAGCAGCATTCTTTTCCTGAGTCTGGTGAATGAATCGAAGATCATCACCCTGCAATCGAGCAATCTGATGAAGTCGCACCGTAACTTCAAGGAACAATATGCCAAGTCGGTATCGGAGCGAAATACAAAGCACTTCCTGGAACAAGCTCCTCTCGATGTCTAAACGCTATTTGTATACGGTTACGGTAATAATATTACCTGATCCAAAAACTTTTTATCTGCTATTTATTTTTGCAATAGACTAACGCTCAGATTCTGATTTTTCGTGAGATCGATTTCTGTTGTATAGGGTTCGTAAGAAATCAATTCAACCGTTAGTTCATATTTACCGGGATTTACACCGGAGATGGTAAATTGCCCGTCAAGATCGGAGTAATATTTTTTTCCGTCCACAATAATAGCAGCCCCGGCAAGCGTCTCTTTGTTCTTATCGTCTACGACTGAACCGGTCAGTTGTAACGCTTTTACATTTTCCACACGGTTGACCGATGTGGTCTCTTTACTTTTTTTCTCGCTGTTATTGTCAATGAAAGCAAAAGCAGACACCGAAATCAATAAAGAGCAACCAAGCATTAATACAGATCTCATAATGGATACTATTTTGTCAGTCTAATTTAAAACTGTACAAAAGTAGGGAGATAACGGCAAACAGGGCGTTACGTTTTGATTAAGTTTTTGTTAAGTTTTGGTTGCTCATTCCACCGTCACTGATTTCGCCAGGTTACGCGGCTGGTCCACATCACACCCTTTCACTACCGCAATATGATAGGCCAGTAATTGAAGAGGAATAACCGAAAGCAAAGGGGCCAGACAGGGCATTGTTCCGGGTACTTCAATAGTATGGGATGAAAGGTTCTTTATGACAACGTCCCCCTCGGTGACGATGGAAATGATCCTGCCTTTGCGGGCTTTTATTTCCTGAATATTACTCAGTACTTTTTCGTAAGTTTCGGATTGGGTTGCAATGGCTATAACCGGCATTTCATGGCTGATAAGCGCTATCGGGCCGTGTTTCATCTCGGCGGCAGGGTAACCTTCGGCATGTATGTAGGAAATCTCTTTCAGTTTCAGGGCACCTTCCAGGGCGACCGGGAAATTATATCCCCTGCCCAGATAAATACAGTTGCTGGCATAGGTGAAAGTTTTCGCCAGTTCGGCAATCTGATCGTTTTTCTTGAGCACATCGCCTACCTTATCGGGTATCAGGCTCAACTCCCTGATCAGTTTAAGGTATTCATCGTGTGAAAGCGTTCCGTTCTCCTTTCCGATGAGAACGGCCAGCATGGTGAGGACGGTGACCTGCGCCGTAAAGGCTTTTGTAGATGCTACGCCGATTTCGGGGCCTACATGTGTGTAACATCCTGAATGTGTATTTCTCGGTATGGAGGAACCTACCACATTACAGATACCGAAGATAAATGCTCCGTGTTGTTTGGCAAGCTCTACCGCCGCCAATGTATCGGCGGTCTCCCCCGATTGGGATATGGCAATGACAATATCATCCTGGTGGATGACCGGCTTCCTGTAGCGGAATTCGGATGAATATTCCACTTCCACCGGGATGCGGGCATACTCTTCGATCGCATACATGCCGATCTGCGCAGCATGCCAGGAAGTTCCGCAGGCAGTGATGATAATACGTTTGGCATTCAGGAATTTGTCTTTATTGTCAATAAAACCGGCCAACGTAATATTATCCTTGTCGACATTCACCCTGCCGCGCATACAATCACCCAGGGAGTGAGGCTGTTCAAATATCTCTTTGAGCATGAAATGAGGATATCCCCCCTTCTCAAGTTGACTAAGGGTCAGCTCGAGTTGCTGTATCTGCGGCGTTTTGTCAATATTCCCTATTGTCTTGATCTTAAGCGGTTCATTCCGTTTTATGGTGACAATCTCCTCCTCGCCGATATAGGTGACCCTGTTTGTGTATTCGATGATGGGCGTTGCGTCGGAACCGATAAAATATTCCTCTTCTCCTATACCGACCACTAAAGGACTCCCTTTTCTGGCCGCCACGATCAGATCCGGATTATGTTTGTCGAGAACGGCAATGGCATAGGCCCCCACAACCTGGCCTAATGCCAACTGTACGGCGGTAGGCAGATCGGTGTCATTCGTTTTCTTCATATATTCTATCAACTGCACCAATACTTCCGTGTCGGTTTCGCTTTGGAATATATATCCCTCTTTCATCAACCCTTCTTTCAGAACAGCATAGTTCTCAATGATCCCGTTGTGAATGATGGCGATCTCTTCCGATTGCGAATAATGAGGGTGCGCATTATTTTGAGTCGGCTCTCCATGGGTCGCCCAACGGGTATGTGCGATTCCGATTGTCCCTATAGTATCTTTTTGTTGCGCGAATTGTTCCAATTCATCTACTTTCCCTTTTGTTTTGTATACTTTGAGATGTTTATTATCGATCAAAGCGATTCCGGCGCTGTCATACCCACGGTACTCGAGCCTGTGAAGCCCTTTCATCAAAATAGGATAAGCTTGCCTGTTACCGATATATCCGACTATTCCGCACATATATGATTATGATTAAGTTTGATGGAATATAATACAAGAAGGTGGAATATCCGTCCGGATAGGGGCAGAAAAAGTGATAACGCTAAAAACGGACTGGATGGATTCACCATGTTCAATTACTTTAGATATTTTGAGTCGCCTTCGCTCTTCGATTTTCAATTCTTGCAACGACATATTCACCTAAACTTAGTTGTTTTCCAAGCAAGCTTGGCTTCTGTTCGTATTGCTTAACGAAAATATTCCGGTTATTTTTATAACGAAGATGCAAAAATGCATTATCTTTCTGAAATATCAAAGAAAAAAGAAAAGATATTTACAATATAACAAAAAAGACGGGTTATTGTTTAATATTATGTGTTAATGACATTAATTCTCCAGTAATATTGTCATTTTAACACTAAATGCAATAAAAATAAAACAAAATGTTTGTTGAGTAATTCCGGGGCCTCCCCTCAAATTTTGGGGACAATGTGTTGCACAAGATGGATGAGGTATTATCTTTGTAACAACTATTTCGAAAAGTATGGCAAGAAGAAACCTTTCTCAGACACAGATTGCATTTATCATTATCCTTTGGATTGTACTGGTTGTCTATATCCTGTTATATGCAAAAATAACCCCGTTTACCGTCATCTCCATTCTGATATCGGGGGCAATTGTTTTTATTCCTGTTTACAGAAATCTAAAAAAATAGCTATTTGAGTAACGAAATTAACATAAATGCATAAAATATTTTTGTTTTGGAAATTATTTTCTAACTTTGTGTTTCAAAGTGATTTTATTGACATTATTTGATTAAAACAGAATTTTCATGCGATCTTCAGAGGTTATCGATTTTCTAAAAAGGCGTTTTCCCAACGAGCCGGAATACCATCAGGCTGTTGAGGAAGTAGTGGAATCAATTGAGGATGTATATAATGAACATCCCGAGTTTGAAAAAGCAAACCTGATCGAGCGTTTGGTTATTCCCGATAAGATTCATTCTTTCCGTGTTACATGGGTCGATGATAAGGGAAATGTACAGACCAATATGGGTTACCGGGTGCAGCATAACAATGCCATTGGCCCTTATAAAGGGGGAATTCGCTTTCACGCTTCGGTATCGCCTTCTATTCTGAAATTCCTTGCTTTTGAACAGACATTCAAGAATGCACTTACCACGTTGCCGATGGGAGGAGCCAAAGGAGGTTCCGATTTTTCACCCCGTGGTAAGTCCGACGGGGAGGTGATGCGTTTCTGCCAGGCTTTTGTGGAAGGTTTGTGGCGCGTCATCGGGCCCAATACCGATGTACCTGCCGGAGATATCGGCGTGGGCGGCCGTGAAATAGGTTATATGTTCGGTAAATACAAGAAGTTGGCCGAAGAGTTTACCGGCACATTCACCGGCAAAGGACGCGAGTTTGGCGGATCGCTCATTCGTCCCGAAGCGACCGGCTACGGGAACGTCTATTTCCTGCTGGAGATGCTGAAGACCAAAAATATAGATATCAAAGGAAAAAAATGCCTGGTTTCGGGATCGGGTAACGTAGCCCAGTATACCTGCGAAAAACTGCTGGAATTGGGGGCTATCCCCGTGACGCTGTCGGATTCCGACGGTTATATTTATGATCCCGATGGCATCACTGAAGAGAAACTGCGCTTTGTGATGGAGTTGAAGAATCTCTACCGGGGACGCATTCGTGAGTATGCCGAGGAGTATGGTTGCAAATATGTTCCCGGGGCGCGCCCATGGGGAGAGAAAGCGGATATCGCCCTTCCTTCGGCTACCCAGAACGAGGTCGACCAGGCGGATGCCGAAGCGCTCGTGAAGAACGGTGTAATAGCGGTTTCGGAAGGTGCCAATATGCCGAGCACTCCTGAAGCTATCGCGGTTTTCCAGTCGAATAAGATACTGTATGCTCCCGGAAAGGCTGCAAACGCGGGTGGAGTATCGGTTTCGGGACTGGAAATGACACAAAATTCCGAACGGTACAGCTGGCCGGCAGAACAGGTGGATGAAAAACTGAAATGGATCATGGCGAATATCCATGAGAACTGTGTGAAATATGGTACGGAAAGCGACGGTTACATTAACTACGTGAAAGGTGCCAATATCGCCGGTTTCATGAAGGTTGCCAAAGCGATAATGAGCCAGGGGATTTTATAATTTGTCTACCCCTGTCATAAAAAAAGCGGCAAAAGCCGCTTTTTTTATGACTACTGATGAATAACGAGGGTCGCGAATTGCCGGAAAGTATTCCTGGCTACCATTCAATAGCGTATTCTTCATCTTCAATCAATGTATTTATATTGCGTTGAAGCGACATGGTGCCTCTGACTGAATAGCGGGTCGTATAACCGGGCAATTCCAGTACATCTTCAAATGTGTATTGCATACTGACCGTAACTGTTCTTCTTAACAGGGTAGGGCGGGCAGAATCCATAATGTTTACTATTTCATAACCAGGCTGGCCGTTTACCTGCAGATTAAGTATATCAGGGTATACAGCTTCAAGAGATACTGTTCCGGTACTATCTGTTTCAGCATTAAATGTAGCTATGACTTTGAAATATTTACGATCCTTTCTTTCTTCCTGTGTTACTCCGGCATAAAAGAATATTGAATTTTCGTCAACGACATGAGCTGTACGTGTATCTACAATGATCGGTTGATTACTTTTCTCGGTATAGACCGATAAATTTGTGGTGCCGTAAGTTCCCGAATAATCATTAAAGGGAGTTACCCACAATAAGGCATTATTGTAATCCTTGCGGGGGTGCGATTGATAATTGTAAGAAGGGTCATCTTCAATAACGAGAGGAAGCATCCACTGATCTACGAGATCCAGGTCTTTTAATTTAAAATGGATGTCTAAAAGCCCTGATTGTTTACCCGCGGGGATATGTACCACAGGATTGGGAATGTCATAAAATGATTTATCCAACAACCGATAATACAAATCCGTCCGATTGTAATAATGTTCCTTATTGTATATATCCAATGTATCGGGATCCAGAATGATATGAACATCTCTGTCTTTAACATTGGCTGTTGTTCCGGAAATGGTAACGGGTAGTTGATAGCGAGTACCGTCTTCTCCTTTATATTTCACTCTGATCCGGGTCACGGTACTACCTGCCGGCGCTTTCAGACAGGCGTATTGCCTGTATTGTTCGTCTTTCCACTCGTCATTGCAGGCACTGCATATAACCAGAATAGTCAAAATACTACCCAATAAATATTTAATATTTTCCATTTGTGTAATTTATTAATTAATAGCTGTTTAACCAGCCTGTATTTTGAGTCAGGCGAATATTTTTCTGTAACTCATCTCTATGGATTGGCCAAAAATAAGTTTTTTCGGCAAAGCAGGTACGCACGCTTGAGATTTCTACCGGCATGTGAAATTGTTCCTTTTCAGTTTCTGTCATTAAGGTGTTGCAGCCATAGAATGGTAACGCTTCTTCTTCCGGTGCGTCTTTCCATCGGCGCAGGTCAAAATAACGATGCCCCTCACCCATGAACTCTATCTGGCGTTCCCGCTTTAATTTCTTTCGGAATGCATTGGCGTCATCATACATATCAGCTGCATAATCAGGTACTCCTGCGCGTATGCGTATCGGTTGAACACCCTTTTTTAGTTCATTGATGTCCCGACTGATTGAATGTGTTTTAGTTCCATCCCATGAAGCTATTTGATAGGTTGCAGTCAATTCATTCAATGCCTCTGCATAAATTAACAATATTTCCGCGTAGCGGATGGCAGGATCTGCTTTTTTAGTGATATGTGAATTGCTTCCGCTGGCATTCCGGTCATCGTTGGTATCGGTGGGACGAACAAATTTCTTCACGCCTATACCGGTGAGCAACCAATTGCCCGAATTGCTTTGTCCTTCTTCTCCGCCCCGGTAATACCAGCAATAATAAGGTCCTTTATCTACCTCCAAAGTAGCATTCAGTAAATTCCACAGCGCCCCGTTGTATGCCACCGAAGCATAGAAGCGGGGTTCGCGGTTGGCATATTGAAGGGAAACGCCTTTTGTCAATGGTTTATAAATTCCCGCCTGTATGTCGGCATCCGTTACAAAACCTGTTTCCCGCTGGCTACCATCTCCTCTGCCTATTTCCAGATCTTTACCCGGACAATCGGTTCCGTCGCTCATGTAATAAGCGTCGCATTGTTTCTGCGTCATGCAGGTCTGGTTATATCCTTTGGCCCTGAGAGGAAGTTGGGATAATACCATAAAATTTATGCCATGATCCCCTTGATTCTGACCACGGGTAAAGATCAATTCCGGGTTTTCAGTGGCCGTCAGTTCTCCGTTGAATACTGACCGGTAGGATTCGAAAGGATCTATATCGGCATACCCTTCGGGCCAGTTCTTCTGAGAAAAATCACCGTCATCATAAGGCGTAATGGTTTCCGGATAAGCAAGGTCGCCACTCTCCCGTTGATAAGCCACATATAACTGATAGGCGTTTAAATCCATTACGTCCCTTGCAGCGGCAGCGGCCTTTGCCCATTTTTCTTCGTCATATGTTTCCGAAAGTAATCTCTTACCCTGATCATCTACTAATTGCGAGGCGTAGTTATCTTTATTTCCATTCATCAGAGGACTCGCCGCATATAAAAGAACTTTAGCCCGGACACTTAATGCAGCTCCACGGGTAGGCCTGCTGATAGACAGCAGTTCCCTGCGTAAAGGCAAATCTTTGGCCGCAAGGGCCATTTCCGAAACAATATAATCCACACATTCGTCGTAAGTGTTGCGGGGAATTGACAACGCAGCATAACTTTCCGTGTAATCCAATCCTTCTTCGGGTAAAAGAGGAACCGGTCCGTATTTTTGCAATAACTTCCAATAATAAAAAGCCCTTACAAAACGTGCCTGAGCCCTGAAATCCGTAACTTCCTCTTCTGTCACTTCTTCACAGGCATGTACATTCTGTATAAATATGGAAGCCTGGCGTATGCCCCTGTAAGCATTTTGCCAGGAACCTTGCCAGGATTCTTCACTGTATGTTACCTCCCGGATGTTTTTGTATGTGGGGTTATACATATCGTCACTAAAACCAAAGGGCCAGTTCCCGATGCCGACATCCCCGTTATCATTAATCATAGGAGAATAAGCATTCGCCAGCCATTCTTCCACATAGTCTTTTTTTAAGAAAACCGTTTCAAGGGTCAATCGATCTTTGATCTCCTTGTCAACATGTAAAAAATCGGTACAAGAGACAAAAGTGGAAATGATCGCGACCACGGTGAATATATTCAATCCTTTTTTCATACGATTATTTTGTTTTTTTCATTTCGGTGTATGGAACTCGTTATAATCATGTTCTTGAGTGTAATGATTTACATACTCGTTTCATTTTTCTGTTCTTTTATAAGTTAACGGTTAATCCGAGAGTTAAAGACTTGGAGAGAGGATATCCTCCTCCGTCCGTTTTCGCCGCTTCCGGATCCCAAAGTGTAAACTCAGAGAAAGTGAGTAGGTTGGTTCCTACGAAAAATACTCTCATTTTATTGATCTTAAATTTATTAACGAAGTTTTTAGGTACGCTATAGCCCATCTCAAATGTTTTTAAACGTAAGTAGGAACCGTCGCGTAACCAAAATGTAGATGCTTGGCGATTGTTCCCGTTTTGGTTTTCATATTCCAAACGGGGATATTTTGCATTGGGATTTTCGGTTGCCGGATCGCCCGATATATCACGGGAAATCCAACGATTCTCCACAACATCCTGCAATACATTTCCCCATTGTCCCCGGGAGAACGGATGAGCTATCCCTCCCGAAAGAAAGAAGGACGATTTACCGGCACCCTGAAAATGGATATTGAAATCTACATTTTTCCATTGGGCAGATATGCCTAACCCGTATATTAAATTCGGCTTGGTGGTAGCACCTATCGCAACTCTGTCTTCATCGCCGATCACTCCGTTCCCATTCACATCCTGGTATTTTATGTCTCCCGGCCAGACAGATCCCCATGCATTTTGAACCGGACTGTTACGAATGTCATCCCAATCTTTGAAAAGTCCGAGGGCTATCAATCCCCTTGCCTGATTCACCCGGTATCCTTTTTCATACTGATAAGGGAATTGTTTGAAACCTTCATCTCTTTCCAATATTTCATTTTTGCTATACGTAGCATTACCCCGGATGGTCAGATTGACATTGCCTATCTTTTGTTTGAAAGCGAAATTACCATCTGCCCCTCTTGAGAGGACACTTCCCACATTGGCGCTTGGGTTATCTCCGGTATTCAGCCCGACAGTCCATGGCAATGATGTACGCGACATAAAAATACCTGTACGCTTTTCATGAAAATAGTCGGCCGTTATGCTGAATTTATCCCTCAGAATAGAGATATCGACACCTACATCATGCTTTGTTGCCATTTCCCAGGTAATACCGGTAGAGGCAACCCGGGTATAAGATTTCCCCTGAAAAGAACGGGTAAAATCAAAATCGGCCCATTGATAACCGTCCATATCTTCCCCGATAGAATACATGTAAGGAAATCTGGTTCCTACATTATCATTACCGACCCTTCCCCATGAATAGCGAAGTTTGAACATTTCCAGCCAATTCAGTTTGTTTTTGACAATGGGTTCTTCTGAAATGTTCCAGGCTAAGGAGAAAGCCGGAAAGAACCCGAATTGATTATTGACGGCAAAGTTTTCAGAACCGGTATAACCAAAGTTAAAGTTGGCATAGTAACGGCGTTTCCAGTCATACATGAAACGGCCGGCCATCCCCTGATGGCGGTATGGTATGCTGTTTTTCAAATCGCTTCCCAGATTATAAGTCTGTACTTTTGAATCCTGATTGTATTTTAATGTTGCACCGAGATGATGGTCGCCAAACCCCCGGTTATAATGCAACTCCGCTTCCAGAAATTCCCGGCGGTCGCCTCCTCCTCCGGAACTTTGCTCCATGAGTATTTCCGCATTCGCCCGTTTAAAAACTATTTCTCCTTTATCGTCGCGTTGGCGTTCGGCCGTCCAGCGTTCGGGTGCTTTTATTTTGTTTATCCAATTACTGTTGTTCGTGTCATAACCGAACTTACCTATAAATCTCAACCCTTTGGTGATAAAATCAAGCTTCTGTTCCAGTGTAACATTGGTTTGTACTTCATTTAACCAGTTTTGCCTGTAACCGGTCTGTGTGGCTGCCACCCACGGATTGTCACGTATATCGTTCACATTGTAGCCGGGGAAATAACCATTCGAATAGGTTACGGGCATCTGTACGGGATTTTGTCCCGTAAGGCTGTTCCAGATAGCATTCGTTCCTTTTCCTGAATCGTTTACCTTCTTCAGCATACCCGATACCCCAATGTGCAATGACGTAGTACTTGTGATATCCATATCCGCATTTATTCTATAATTATACCGCCGAGAATTGGCATTTGTATTATAATCTTCTTTGATGGATCTGTCGGTTTTGTACATTCCTTCCTCTTCCACATAGCTCAGGGAAACAAAATAACGTGCATTGGCGCCTCCGCCGTCCAGGTTCACGTTTGCCCTGTAACTCATGGCGCCATCCCGCAATATGACATCCTGCCAGTCAACGCTGGGCAAGAGGTCGGGATCCAGTCCATACTTTATGGAGATCAGTTCGTCTTCAGCATACACCGGCTCCTGGTTACGGGTAATACGCGCCTCGTTCAAGAGGACGGCGTAGTCATATCCATCGACATATTGGGGAAGTTTGATCAGGGAGTTATGAATCGTTTCAAATTTTGTGTTGATATTGATCTTACCCGGTTTTCCGTGCTTTGTGGTAACCAGCACTACCCCATTGGCTCCGCGGGCGCCGTAGATGGCTGTTTCGGAGGCATCTTTCAACACCTGGAACGACTCGATATCCTCGACATTTATTTCATCAAGATTGCGCTCAAAACCATCCACCAGTACCAAAGCGCTGTTACTTGCTCCAAAGGTGGAGATACCCCGGATCCAGAATTCGGAAGTAGTATGGCCCGGCTGGCCGCTGGTCTGCATAGCCAATACGCCTGCGACATTCCCGGCCAATGCGTTTGTTACATTAGCAGAGGGGGAGGATTTCAACACATCCACATCTACAGCAGTAACAGCGCCTGTCAGGTTTATTTTTTTCTGTACTCCGGTACCTGTAACGACTACTTCTTCCAAAATGCTTGATTCCGCTTCTTCCATTATTACATTGATCACGGTTTCGGTTTTTACCAGTATCTCCTGGGATTTAAATCCGATATAGCTGAAAACAAGCCGGTTAAAGGGTTCAATTTTTATTTTGTAGCGCCCGTCCATATCTGTGATAGCGCCTAATCCGGGTACATCTTTCACCACCACGTTGGCTCCGATCAAAGGTTCATTATTCTCATCGGTGACTATTCCCGTTACTTCAAGTGTTTTGGCTCCATCGTTATTTTGAGCAAATCCGTCTGGCAGGACAAACAAAAAAAGAATGGTACATAAAATTGTAAAATATCTCATGATTGTATTAGTTTTAGCCTGTTAAAGTATTACTCGTCAATTACGATGGTGCGGATGCGTGAATTGTTGGCATCTCCGATATAGAAAGTTTTATTCTCTTCATCATAAGCGATCCCCACGGGTTGATTAAATCGTGCCTCTTTTAACAGATCCCCGTCTACATATCCCCACGCATTACTGTTAACACCTTTGCTTCCACGTCCGGCATAGGTATATACGAACCCTTCCGGGGTTAAATAACGGATGCAATGGGCATTCTGGTCGGCGAAATAAAAATCATAGACATCCGGTTTTCCTTCCCTTTCATATTTTTCATTTTTAACGAAACAACCCTGCATCGGGTTTCCCAATCTTGCATTGGTGCCTTGCCCGTCTTGCCATCCTTCCTGTCCGTCGCTTCCTGCAAAATTATTGGCGACCTTCAATGTTTTATTTTCCCAGTCATACTCTGCTTTCATGATCAGTTTTTTATTCGGAACGGTCATGTATGCATAATCCCCGCTGGGATGAAAAAAAACAAAAAACTGGCAGTCCCTGTTTTTTAAGGTGTAAAGTAATTGGGAGGTCTTTGTTTGCCAGTCGTAACGGACTAACTCGCCGGTTGTACGGGAGTTATAATACAATTCTCCGTTCATAGGATGAATGGTGCAAGTGTTGTTGCGCCTGTAATAAACAATATGCTGGGGTTTTTTAAAGCCATTGTTCCGGGTTACCCAGGATACGGCGATTGCCCCATCCACATCTTGTTCATTGGAAATCAACAGGGTGTCCCGGCTTAAGGTAAATTCGAGTTGCCTCATATTGGTCCAATTCCCTTGTCCTCTTTGAAGCAATGTGGATACGGTGTTTGTTTCAAAATCCAAAAGACGGATCGAAATACCCATCCCATCAATCATATAAATGTGTTTTTTATTCTTTGGGTCTATGGTCAGCCACCGTGGGCCTTCAAATCCGCAATCATCAAATGGGCCATCTTTAACCTCTTTGTTCCCGGTCGGGTCGACATAGCCCGCGAGGGTGGATACTACCGTTTTGCTTTGGTAATCAAATATTTCAGCAGCTGTTGCACGTGCACTATCCGGGCCTATTGCAACCTCAACAGTACCATTGACCGCACGTTGTGGAACCAGGCAGTATATGATTTCACCATTGCTCCCTATGACTTTCGCAGGAATACCGCCTATCTCGACGGATATTTGAGCAATGTCGGTTCCAAAGTTTTTCCCGTAAATATGCATGCGCGTCTTTGCAGACCCGCTCTTGGGTGTAAAATCGGTTATTTCAACCGGATGGTTGGGATCAAATTCACTCTTATTTTTTTCTGCCTCGTCTTTGCAACTGTGAAAGAAAAGCATACCTGAACAAAAGAACATCAAACACGTGAAGTTCATTTTTTTAAAAAATCTACTCATGATTCTAAATATTAGATAAATTATCTTTTAGTGATTGTCATCCTGGTTTCAAAGATTATTTTGTCTTTCGTTTTGTTGATTTAGTCCGGTCGAGTTTTTAATGAACGTTTTCGTTAAGCTATATGAGCAGAAGACAAGCTTGCTTGGATTATGCCATAGTGAGAATTGGAAATCGAGGAATGAATGCGACTCAAAACGACTACTGTAATTGAACCTTAATTTGCTAAAGAGGAGTAGGTATCAAATGATATCGAAATGATCGACCTTTCAGTAGCAGATTATTGATCCTTATTCAGTAATTGCAAATGTAGCGGGTTAAATAGGTGTATTTTAACACGGTTGGTTGTTTAACTTCAAATGAGAGGGAGTAAAATACGCTATAAAGGAATAAAATACAACGCCGTATAAATATTTTTTTTGTATTTTTGCTGACTAAGGAGTATTATATTTCATCTTTCAGCATACAACAAACGCTTATGGAAACAACTTACAGGGTTAACCGGAAACATCTGGGATATAATGTGAAACGCCTTCGTGAAATTCTGGGCGTGAAGCAGGAAGATCTGGCGGAAAGGCTGCATCTGACACAACAATCAGTATCCAAGCTTGAGAATAGAGACGACCTGGATAATGAAACGTTGGAGAAGATAGCCAACGCGATGAATATCCCTTCGGCTGCCATAAAGAATTTTACCGATGAAGGGGCTGTGCATATCGTGTCGAACACATTTACTGAGAATTCATCTATTGTTAATTATCCGATCAATAACCCGATCGAGCGGATCGTGCAGTTGTATGATGAAAAAGTGGAGTTGTATGAACGGATGCTTCAATCGGAGAAAGAAAAGGTTGCTTTATTGGAAGAACTGATCAGAAGTAAATTAATTTCCGGAAACATGGAGGCGTAGATTCAAATACAACTTGCGAAAGTTTAGTCCCACTATAATCTTTCGCCAATAATACCGGAGAATTCTGTTTTTCCGAGTCATTCCTTTCTAAATAATGCACTTACCGGATAATACCTGATATATCATTTGTAATCTGTCGTATATCCCCTATGTGCGGGTATCTCTATTCTCCTTTTATTTTCCCTTCCGTACACACAATTTCAATTTCCAACGGCTGTACATCCCTATCCGCTCCACCTTCTGTTCGTCATATTCCCAGCAAATAGTGAGGTTCGCACTAAAAGAATAAGCTGGCCAATAGCGTAAATATCAATCCGCAAAATGCGATGATAGTCTCCATTACCGTCCAGCTCTGCAATGTTTGCTTTTCATTCATGCCCAGGTATTTCCCCACCAGCCAGAATCCACTGTCATTCACGTGCGACAGCAATGTGGCGCCTGAGGCAATGGCAATCACCACCAATGCGCGTTGAGGGTCCTTCAACCCGAATTCACTGATAATAGGTGCGATGATACTCGCGGCGGTGATCATGGCTACCGTGGCAGAACCCTGTGTTACTCTTACGACAGCGGCAATGATCCAGGCCAACAGGATAGGCGGCAGCGGCGAGCTGGACATCGATTCTGCCATGATCTGCCCGATGCCGCTGTCGACCAGCACCTGCTTCAGCACGCCGCCGGCGCCGGTGATCAGGATTATGATCCCGGCAGGACCCAGCGCTTTCGTACTCAGATCGAGAATTTTCTGCTTGTCCATTCCTCTTTTTATACACAAAAAATAAGTGGCAAGAAGCGTGGCAATGATCAATGCGGAAAAAGGATGCCCGATAAACTCCGGTATGTCGGTGAAAACGGATCCTTTTACAATTCCTTTTGAGACCGCTACGGTGGTGAATGTATTGAGCAGTATAAGGAGCAGCGGAATAGAGATAATAACGGCAATTGACCGGAACGAGGGATATTCCTTTGGATCAGACTCCCGGAGAGTATCGTCATCACTATAAGGAGGCTCCAGATATATCTTTTGGGAGATATACTTTCCGAAAACAGGCCCTGCAATGATAGCTGTGGGAATACCAAGGATAAATCCCATCAGAATAACCCATCCCAATTGAGCATTGATGATATCCGCAACCGCAACCGGGCCGGGGGTGGGCGGAATAAAACTATGGGTGACCGCCAGACCGGCCAGCAAGGGTATAGCGTAATAGAGCAGCGAACGTTTGGTATCGCGCGATAATGCATACACAATAGGAACCAGAATGATAAATCCCACGTCGAAAAAGACGGGGATAGCCACTATGAATCCGGTCATGACCATTGCCCAGGGCGCCCGTTCTTTCCCAAACTTCTTCACTAAGTAATCGGCCAGGGACTCTGCGCCTCCCGAACTTTCCAGCATCTGCCCGAAAATCGCCCCCAATCCGACTACCGTTGCCACAAAACCAAGCGTTCCGGCCATTCCTTCCTGAATGGATCTCGTGATGTCGTTCAGCGGCATCCCGGAAATGATTCCTACATAGATGGCCGTGATCAGCAAAGCAATGAACGCGCTGATCTTGAGCTTCAAGACCATGAACAGCAGAATGGCCACTGCCGAGAGGATGGTAAAGATTAAATAGAGTGTTGACATCCCTGTTCTTTTAGATTAAATGAGTATCTGTATAAATAATCAGTTCCTCATATCGTGGGTCTTTTATAACCTTGGCGGTATGGACGTGCTGACAATTTTACGACTTCATCGGTGCCTGAAATCCTATTCCCTGAAGCATCCCACTTCACTTCGCTATCGGTTTCATACGAGATCATTGCTAACTGTACCGCGGCGGTCGATTGGAAGGCGTCTTCCACATTACAGCTTATCAGATTTTTATCTTTTGTCCTTACTGCATGGATAAATTCAGCCAGATGTTTTTCCTGCATATCGGGTGTATCGATATCCATCACCTGTTGTTCACGGTTTCTTCCCGCAGGTGTCAGTATCAGTTTATTATCAGCAGCAAACAGGGTTGCTTTCTCCCCATAGAAGAATATGCCATTGTTGAATTGAGGATTCAGGTCTCCGGCACCCCAAAGCCTGTGTTGCCAGACCACCGGACAATCTTTGAAATACATGGTCGCCAAAAGCGTATCGGGTGTGGTTATCCTTCCTTTCAGCACATCAAGGCTTCCGGTAGCCTGGATCGATTCAGGCATTTCGAAATCCATGATGGTACGGATGATGTCTATATGATGGATACCCCAGTCTACCAAATGACCGTTGCCGTATTCTTTCTCAAGCCTCCAGCTCCCATGCCCTATGGATGGACTGTAAGGGAGTTTCGGGGCAGGGCCGCACCAGGCGTCCCAGTCCAATGAAGGAGGCGGATCTTGGGCAGTGGTATCCGCATTCCCCGGATTGTAATGTATTTGTGCGCCTATCTGACGGATTCTGCCTATGTCTCCGTTTTTAATGAATTCCCTGGCTTTTTGGAACGATTTGCTCTGACGCCGTTGAAAGCCAATCTGCACAATATTTCCTGCCTTCCTCGCCGCTTCTATCATAGCTTTTCCTTCCTCCACATCATAAGCCAGGGGTTTTTCGCAATAGACAGGTAGTCCTTTTTTGCAGGCATCCACAAATTGCAGGGCGTGCCAATGAGGCGGTGTTCCTATCAGTATTGCATCCAATCCCGGCACATTTAAGAGGTCATGGTAATCCTTAAACTCCCTGGGTTTCGATCCCTGCAACGTTTCCAGTTCGATCACGCTCTTTTTCAGATGGGCAGTGTCCACATCGCAGATGGCTGCAATCTCAACGCCGCCTGCCTGCAACGCCGCTTTGGCGATTACCATTCCGTACCATCCGCTTCCGATGAGTCCGATCTTTAACCGGATATCCTGTGCAAACAAAGGTGTATGGAATCCTGTGGCTACTGCGGCCGTTGCCAGGGATGATCTTTTGATGAATGTTCTTCTGTCCATATTGCTGAATTAAAAAACGGTGTAAGGAATAAGATTGAATAATGGATAGTTATATTGTTAAAATCTCGCTCTTTTTATTAACGTATGCTCCGGCAGAATGTTCAGTAATTAAAAAATTCTATATAATAGTATTTTCGATAATGGTAGGCTAAAGCAGCCCGAATCCCGGTACGATATATGAATTAGCAATTCATAAATTTTTTTTATTCTGGGAATTACGTTATTTTTGCAACCTCAAAAGATGGTCCGGTAGCTCAGCTGGATAGAGCAACAGCCTTCTAAGCTGTGGGTCTTGAGTTCGAATCTCAACCGGATCACTCTAAAAATAAGGCACTTATCATGTTAATTCTGATAAGTGTTTTTCTTATAACAAACAAATAACAAACGCGTGCTTATAAAACTATGAAATGAACACAAGTCAATTGGTGGCGTAGTTATTTATTTAATCTTGAATGTAAAGGCCACCAATTTGTTTTACAAGCGTTCAGCGCTTTATAAATCTCATATTGACAAAGAACTGAATCATGTCTTCCCTTGCATGTTTTTCCTTTAGGATCATTCTTATAGAATCCATTCAATACTGGTATTGCCTTTTCTGAATGAATTTGACCTAATGTCCAAATTGCGATATGTGAACGGTCTCTAGGTGAATTTGTAGTATCAAGCAAATAGGCTATCAAAGCATCTTCAGCTTTGCCAGGATATTTTTCTTTAACTACTCTGATATTATTCTTAACATCAATATCTATCCATATATAAATAACGACATATCCTAGAAGTAAGAGAGTTATAAGACTCCCACCAAAAATTAAAATTATTTTCTTCATGGCTGCTCTATTTAATTTTCAAAAATTATTATACAATCAAAGGCATCAATAATTAGAATCAGAATTTAATACATTAACTTTTTAAGAAAGACGTACTATGCCACCTAACGGGTAGGTGCTTGCCGAAGTGGCGGAATAGAAACCGCAGAACCTCGAACGGTAGCCTCCGTGAGCAAAAGCCGTTTTTGTTTACTAAATTACAAATTTAAAAGCAAATAACAAACGGCTTTTGCGGATAGAAATCACGAAACTTCTACAATTAGTTTGACACCGCCATTTCGGCAAACGCAATGTTGCCTGCCGGCATTCTATATTTCCTTTGAAAATAAATATGCCCGCTTTTCAAAATTCATTTCTTCGTACAATTTATGTGCGTTTGTCCGATGAAATGCACTGTCCAATTCGATTCTTTTACAACTATGTGATTTTGCAATCCGTTCTATTTCGTCCATTAATGCTTTCCCTATTCCACGATTCCGATATTCTTCATCGACAACCAATTCGTCGATATTTCCGAGATTCGCCATCATCCATAAGTTGTTTTTGATTGTCAAAGAACAAAATCCAACGAGTTTTTCATTGTCAGTCGCACAAATATACACCTGATAATCACTCTTAAATCCTTTTTCGATTACCGTTTTGACAGCATCCGTATCTATCGTTTTATTTGGCCAAAGTTGTCCCAATAAACCGATTAATTGGGGAAAATCCTTTTGCGATAAGTTTCTGATTTCAATCATATTTTCGATTTTACAAACCTGTGACCTGTTGTTTTGTCCCGTCAGTTCCTGTATCAAGTGTTTAACGGGAACTTTATCATATTTTTCAGCTTTTCTAATCATCGTCAAATTTGTTTTTTGTAGGCTCGAAAGAATTTCAGTCCGTATGCCTTTTCTTCAAAGTCGGCGGAATGGTTGTCCGAACGCCACAGTCTAAAAGGGTGTAAAAGTTTAATCATTTCAGCCATCTTTGTCTTCCGTACGAAACGGACAGCCTTTCAACGACTTTAAAATTCCGTTCAGATTTGCACTTCGTTCGGGCTTGCAGGCAACGTCTTATTTACGCAATAAATCTCCAACATTCGTAAATACGAAGTTTAGGACATTCGTAAATGCAATTTTGTAATCTCCTTATTGTTTGAATTAAACAATTAAATATAAGTTATATAGTCAATATCATACACTCCTTGCCTCTTGTGAGTTTACGCAGGTTATGAATATTAGAATGTGATATACTTCAGTTCTCAAAGATAGCAATTTTAAAGTTTCATACCGTCAGATTCATGGTTATCCGCTTGTTGCCAATAAACTTATTGTATTATATTTTTTGTTCGGGTTTATCAATTGAGAATTAATGCTAAACCTTTTTTTCGGTGTCAGGTGGTTATATCCGGCCGTCACATCCTTTTTTGTACTGTGCCCGACCATTTGTTTAATTACCGTTTCGCTCAACATCAGCTCGGAAAGTAAGTGCGTCATATAGCTATGACGTACCCAATTCGTTGATACATCAGTGTTTAGTCCTAACTCTGCCGCCATGATCTTCAAATTGGAGTTGATAGGATCTAAATCCCGACGGTTCAGCTTTTTTATATTTACTTCGTCTTGCTCGCCTATGCCATTGAGAAATGGAAAGATATACCCGTCCAGTGAACTATTTCCGTGCCGGTTTATTATTTCTATCATTGGAGGTAATAGGGGCACATATACCGGTTGTGAATCACCCGAATCAATATCAGTTTTTTCCCGGTAAAACTTTAATTCCTTGTCATATGTTATGTGGCTGTATTTAAGTAGACAAAGGTCTTTGAAATTCATTCCGCTGCCATAAAACATGAAAATAAATACATCTCTCGCCAGTTCCATCGCCGGATGAACCGTTTCGATGCCGAAAACGATCCTATGCCTAAAATGTATATACCAGTTATTTGGGACGAAGTAAAATCAACCATCAAAGAATCCGTGGAAAAAATTTCTGTATAATAAATATAGTATATATCCCATGGAAAAGGGCTCACAACAATTGAGTGCTATCTCCGTAATATTAAGGGAAAAAGAAATTGTTGAATTCGGAGGAGCCCCGAAAACCGGAGGTTATTACTTTACTTCAAATGTAGCTGATATTTAGATAAGTAACGAATACCCTTATTTATATGCCCCGTCCCTGTAAATATATCCTTCTCTTATCCGGTATTGGCATGGGCTGAAAGCCAGACACGCGACCGCCACGACTATGGCGAAACCGTCCTATCAATACGAGAAGACAGTTATCGAAAAAGCCAAAAGGTTAGAGCAGGCACGATTCAAAGAACAGGAAGCAGAACGCTTGAAACAGGAAGCGAAAAAACTATCCTATTACTAAAAAAACTAAAATGATGCAGCGTTTTTCAGTTTTATGTGTCTTTATTATAAATTTCTCTTTTAATCCATTATTAAAGTGAAAACGATAACAAATGATGATGAATAAATCAATGTCAAACATTCTGACGGCATTTATTCCTAACAGATCGAAAAGGGAGAAGTGGCGTGAGGAATTGGTAAAATCTGATCTATCCTTTTTGATGCGTAAGGGGCTTGCAGAGGTTATGGCAGGAGTCATCCCGCACAAAATGACGAGGAACCGATGGCGGGGAATTTTTCGTTACGGATTATTACGAGCCCTTAAACTCCGCTGGAAGGTGTATCGGAATAGGGCGGTATCTCCGAAGCATTATCTGGCTGTCTGTGCAATAGCAAAAAACGAAGGTCCTTATTTTCAGGAATGGATAGAATGGCATCATAATTTAGAAGTAGAGAAATTTTACATATATAACAACGAAAGTACGGATAATACCGAAGAAGTATTGGCACCTTACATCGCATCAGGCTTGGTGGAATATGTGTTTAGGAAGGGGGTGAAACAACAACTGCCAGTCTATGATGATTGCTTGGAAAAACATCGTTTGGATGCACGTTGGATTGCGTTTATTGATCTGGATGAATTCATCGTGCCGATACAAGACAAAACGATTCCACAGTTTTTGTGCCGATTCGAGGGTGCGTCTGCGGTAGAAGTTAACTGGTTGGTATATGGTAGTGGGGGAGCCAAGAAAAAAGTGGCCGGAGGGGTCATGGAGCGATTCAAAAGACATTCGGAACCAAGCCATATTTTGAACAGAAATGTGAAGAGTATTGTCAATCCACGTCGTGTCTTTTCATTTATCGGTTGCCATGAAGTAGCAAGAATGTCCGGAAAAACTGTTGATTCGCACGGTCAATCGGTTCGAAAGAACTTCAGAGATCGCAAGCCCCAGCAGGATGTTATTCGTATCAACCATTATTCTGTAAAATCCTACGAAGAGTTTTTGAAAAAACGTGCCAGAGGTCGAGCAAGAACACTTAGCATCCGGAATTTGGACTATTTTGAACAATTCGACCTTAATGATATAGAGGGGTGATGTTCGATGTCTTTGGATTACAATGATATTCTTTATTGGTATATAGTTTCCATAAATTGAAACAAGCACTACTTCATCATTTCAGGGTTTTACCCCGTATAGATAACAACCCCATCCAACCCGAAATTGAACTGCCGGACTTATCGGCAGGAAAATATCATTTCAGTAAACTATAGGTCGATTAATAATTCAGAAATTCGGAAAGGCATTGGCTCAAAAGTTTATATATACTCTGTCCTTTAGGTACGGGTTTTCATCGTTCTTTACTATCGCACGGATTGTCCGGATCACTTTCATAATAAGACACTTATCGAATATATTCAGTGAGTGTTTTTATTTTTGGGGAATGGGTTCATAGTAAAGAATTACTGCACCGCCACTAAAAGTTTTTGTCTTTACAAGTGTAAGAGCTATCCTGTGGTTTATATTTTTAAATAACGGCAAACCGTTTCCTACTATAACAGGATGAACGCAAAGTTGGTATTCGTCTATAAGACTAAGTTTCGTCAAAGCCACAATCAAACCCGGACTGCCGACAAAAATATCTTTACCCGATTGCTGTTTGAGTTCTAAAACTTCTTCTTCAAGGTCTCGGGTTGCCAACTTTGTACTTTTCCAATCTACATTTTTAAGCGTGTGAGAAAAAACAATTTTCGGTGTTTTGTCCATTACAATAGCAAAGTCATCCATTGATTTTTCACCCGAAGGATTTTCTACAAGAGTCCGCCAAAATTCCATAAGTTGATAGGTTATCCTGCCATATAGAACGGTGCCTGCCTTACTTAACAAGTCAGCGTAATGTTGATGTATTTCTTCATCTGGAATTATTGCTGTATGGTCGCAAAAACCGTCAAGTGTCATATTGATTGCTGCAATTACTTTTCTCATATTTTGCTTTGTCAGATGTGTTTAGTCGTTTCGTGATTTGATGCCTTGTTCTTTGAGTTTTATTATGCCTGTCCTGTATAAGTCAAGTGCTTTTTGCAAGATGCTTTCAATAGTCTTTATGGGTAAATCTTTGTTCGGATTAATCCTAAGAATCTTCATTCTTGTACGGTTGCCTTCTTCCAAATCGGGATGATCCAGGTATTTTCCTTCCACCATTAGAATATATGGTTCGTCTGTCTTTTTATCTATCCACAAATAGCAAAACATCTTTTTCTTATAGCAGAAACAGGGCATTCCCCACTTTTGCGTCTCAGTAATATTTATATCCTGATTAAGAATAATGTCCCGTAATGCAAACAAGCAACTCTTGTTTGGCTCTTCTTTATTCAGATAATAGTCATGAAGCTGCTCAATCATTTTTTCTATTTTACAGCAATTAAAAAGTCGTTTGGGTTGCAACTGCAACCGGGCCAGAATTACTGACATTATAGATTACCGGCATTTACCCTCTTTAAAGCCCATTTCTAGGGTTTTTCAAGGTCGTCAAGCGTATCGAAAGTTAGGATCATATCAACCTGCACTTTGTTTTTCTTTCGGAATAAATTTGTTTTCCCACAAGTTTTGAGAATGTGGAATTCATCGTTCCGTTTTCATCACAAAATCCGTCTTTTATATGGGGCTTGTTTTTATATCGCGTGTTGGCTGCCAATTTTTCACATAGCTCAACCGGATAATGCAACAATGTGGCTCCTGTTCCCTGAATCATGATAATCGTTTCATCAGAGGTGTCACCAAAAGATTCATAAGCGATAGTTATTCCATTTACCCTTACTTTCCCTGGTTGAGCCCTAATATTGCCCGTTGTCAAAATGGATGTCAGGCAAATAAAAAATAATAGCCTGATTGATAAAAAATTTGAAGTCATAATAACATATATCCGTTCTTACTATTAATGATGACTAATAGTAAATTTATAAATTCGTTGTCCTGGTTGTTCCAGTTAAACTCCGGTCTTGCTAAACAGTATTCATTTTTTGTCGCAGAAACTACACAGCAATTTATTTTTTTAAAGTTGATAATAATTCGTCCAACTGCTCTAATCCCATTGTCATACCCTCTTTAAAGCCCATTTCTATGGTTGTTTCAAGGTCGTCAAGCGTATCGAAAATAAGTATCATATCAACCTGCACTTTGTTTTCTTTCGGAATAAAGTTGTTTTCCCATAAATTTTGAGGGAATGCAGAGTTCATTGTTCCGTTTTCATCACAAAATCCGTCTTTTGCAGTAAATGATTTTTCTTTCTCAATAGTAATGTACGAAGCTTTACTCCAATGCTTTTCCCCTTCGGGGCCTACCATTGCATAATGCCAAAATCCGCCTTCCCGAAAATCCATTGTTTTGGTTTCTGCTCTCC
>ENA-UOOI01001344-UOOI01001344.1-fermentation-metagenome-genome-assembly--contig:-NODE-1344-length-26095-cov-69.845699_pt1 | contig 26095 bp, 18 predicted proteins | sample MGYA00245779_ERZ724027 | MGnify/ENA primary metagenome ERZ724027 (study PRJEB28704, sample SAMN03018318) | fermentation metagenome | biome: anthropogenic terrestrial biome; feature: soil...
AAGCGGGAACACCAGGATGGGATCTCAGATGACCAGTTGTTTCGTAGGGCACTACTGTCCAGAGTATAGGCACCATAGGCATGAAACACCATCGCCGTAGAGGGATCGGCGCGGCGAGGTTGAGCCCCGTCCCGACCAGGTCCCCCCGCGCGTTCTTGCCGAGGTTGATGTCTCCGCTCGCGGCAGGCATCAGCGGGTCGGGGTCGGGGTCGGCGAGGAGGTTCGGGAGGGTCAACTGCCCGGAAGCCAGCACCGCCCATCGGGCTCGAGACTACCCCTGTTCAGTGCTTGACGCCCCGCTTCTTGAGTTCTTCCGACTTCTTCTTCGAGCACGCCTCACACCGGAACTCGGGTGCCGGGTCTTCGGTTTTGTCGTAGTTCTTCGCCCTGACCAGGCGGTATCCCCGGGCAACCGTGCCGCAGTCCACGCACCGGACCTCTTCCCTGACCTCCCACTGGGTGTCAAGCGCCTGGGAGGTGAAGATGAACCGGTCGACCCAGAAGAATATGAGGCCGCCGATGAGGTTCGCTATGACGGTGGCGGTCAGCGCCCCGAGGCCCGCGAGCAGGTAGAGCACGCCGGCGAGGATCGGCGTTGAGAGCTGCCACCGGACGAGATAGAGACCGTAGCGCTTAAAATTTACATCCACCTATGAAATTCGTCGATATCCCTCATAAAGCCGGGGGCGGCACCCGGTATGCAACCTCGCGGGGTCGTGAGGAACAGGAGGGAGCGCCAGCACCGGGCGCCGTTATCCCCGGGCTCGTCAGGAGAGCACCAGGATCCGGCGGGTCAGGCTCTTGTGCACCCGCTGCTCGTGCTCCTGCAGGATGGTAAAGTGGCGGGCTGCGATATCGGTGATATCGCGGTGCGTGACGACGACCGCGCGCCTCCCGGGCCCGAGGATGCGCCGGACCTCCGCGAGCGAGCCGTCGTAGAGCCGGTCCATGCTCTCCGCGCGGATCCGAACCGACTGGCCGTAGGGGAGATCCGTCACGACCGCGTCGAGGACATGGTCGCAGATCGGGACCGCTGTGGCATCGGCAATCATCACCTCCGACCCAGGGAGGTTCTGCCGGTAGCCGGCGACCATCGCGGGGTCGAAGTCGCTTCCGAGGACCCGGACCCCGATCTCCCGTGCCTCAAGGAGGATCCCGCCGGTGCCGCAGAAAGGATCGAAGACCAGTTCCCCGGGTCGCACCAGAGAGAGGTTCACGAGTGCCCGGGCCATCCGGGGCATCATCACGCCGGGGTGGAAGAACGGCCGGCGCATGGGGTTCCGGGCATCGAACCCGCCCCGGTCGATCCGCGAGAGAACGCGGCCGAAGTAGCAGCGGTCCTCCGACGCGACGGCACGGTACTCTTCGACGGGCTCGCGGAGCGATACCGGACCCGCGATCAGGCTCCCGATCAGCCGTTCCAGGTCGAGCTGCGCGGTCTCCATCCGGCTTCCCTGGACCTTCTTCACCCTGCCCGCAAACGGCTTTTCGGTCGTGATGGCAAGGTCGCGGAGGAGGTCCGCAAACGCCTCCTTCGTGGGCTCGCACTCCCCGAGGTACTCCATCACCACGTGCGTCAGGGCAAGACGCCCGGCGGCCTCCGGGTCCGGGCACTCGGCAACGGCAACCTGGGCCCGCCGGTCAAGCACGGTGCCCACGCACTCCAGTTCCGCGACCGGGAGGTCGGGGTGCTCGCCGGAGAGTTCGAAGAGCAGTTTCATCCTCAGGATGTTGGCCCGGGAGGGCGATAAAACGGGGGGATGCGGAGCGACTGGGTGTAGGTGCTATGGCTAGCAATGTCTGGAGCTTGAGAAGCGTCAGGCTTCGAAGCAAGAACTCGATTAAGAACAAAGTTCTCCGAGGGCCGGCTGTTGTGGTGGCTGTGCGGGAATCTGCCATATTAAAGAGGGTTTCACCGCTTTGGAAAGTCATAACTTGAAGCCACACTGTGTTTAAGCCCCTGTCAGGTAGATTTTGATGCGAGGAAATAAAAATCGCTTTAACAATAGAATCACAATCAAAAACCGTAGATACAATGGTCCTAGATTGGCATACGATCCGCCCACTGAACGGGTCCGTTAGAGAAGGCTTTGAAGAACTCTGTGTTCAACTCGCCCGCGCCGTGAACCCGACTGATGCACGTTTCTTTCGCAAGGGTACTCCCGATGGAGGTGTGGAATGTTATACTGTTTTTCCCGATGACAGCGAGTGGGGATGGCAGGCCAAATTCTTTGATAAACTCGAAGAAGTGCAGCTGAAGCAGATAGATAAATCAGTCAAGACAGCTCTGGAGAAACACCCCAGGCTTGTGCAGTATTTTGTTTGTGTCCCACTAGATCGTTCAGATGCTCGCATCGAGGACCGGCGGTCAGAAATGGATCGTTGGAACACCCATGCGCTAAAATGGACCAAATGGGCTTCAGAACGCGGCATGAAGGTCGAGTTCATCTACTGGGGCAGTTCAGAACTCTTTGAAATACTGACACGCCCAGAACATATTGGGCGGGTCCGCTTTTGGTTTGACGTTCAGAGATTTGACCAACCATGGTTTAATGCTCGCTTGGAAGAAGCCATAAAATCAGCAGGGCCGCGCTACACCCCTGAGATCCATATTGAACTACCGATCGCATATGATTTCGAAGCTTTTGGGCGTACTGCCCGATTTTTCGGTCAAACCAAGGCACATGCTAAAGAAATCCGTGAGAGGTTCAGAAGTTTCAGTTATTCCGCAATACATCCGGTTGAACCAACAGTAGACAGCCTGACATCTAACCTTTCGTTGCAGGTCAACGCGATCCTTGCTGAAATCCAGGCTATTGAGATTGCCCCAGTGGGCAAACTCCCTTTTGGAGAACTCGCTGAACATATCGCCTTTGCTCAGGCCACCGCTGAAGAACTTGAACCTGTGTTGTTGAAACATGAACAGGAGTACGATGCCAACCATCCAAAGGGCGCAACACCCACACATTCCAATGAGATCAACCCCTTCAATGGATGGCGTTACGATCTTATTAGATTGTCATCTGCTCTTCGAAAGATGTGCGAAGTATCGCGTCGTGCAGAAGAGATTGCAGGTCGAACCTTGATGATCCTAAAGGGTAATGCAGGCACAGGTAAAACACACCTTCTCTGCGACATAGCCAAACAACGCATCAAAGATAGTCGACCGACGATCCTTCTCATGGGACAGCGTTTTTTAAGCACTGACGATCCTTGGGTCCAGACCCTTCAACAATTAGACCTAGGTGATCTGTCTGCGGAAGAGTTTATCGACGCCCTTGAAGTGGCAGCACAGGTCGCTGATTGTCGTGCGCTCGTAATGATCGATGCCATTAACGAAGGAAAAGGTCGGGACGTCTGGCCGAGCAATCTGGCGGCATTTGTCGCACGTTTGCAGAAGTCAAAATGGATCAGCGTTGTGTTTGCGATTCGGTCTTCTTATGAGGAGATTGTCGTACCTAAAGACGTGCGCACGCAAGCGGTCACCGTGATACACGAGGGATTTGCAGGCCACGAGTACGACGCCACGCGGACCTTTTTCCTCTACTATGGCATTGAGTTGCCATCGACCCCCCTCCTAGCACCGGAGTTTCACAATCCTCTCTATCTCAAGACTCTCTGCGAAGGCCTCCACAAAAGTGAGATGCGTCGATTACCGCGCGGCATCAATGGGATAACTGCCACATTCAACCTCTATCTCAATGCGATCAATAAGAAACTCATCGAGGAACTTCGCTTCAATCCGAGAAAACCCTTGGTTCACCGAGCATTGGAGGCCCTCGCAAAGGCGATGGCTGACAGTGAAGAACGCTGGCTCCCATTGGAAAAGGCCGAAGAAATTGTGAACAACTTTCTTCCTGGGCGCGAGTATGAGCGTTCTCTTTACCATGGTTTGGCATCCGAGGGCGTGCTCGTTGAGGATCTCATGCGGTGTAGTGACAACAAATGGGAAGACGTGGTCTTCATCGCATACGAACGGCTGGCCGATCATCTTATGGCCAAGGTGCTACTCGATACCCATCTTGACCGCGCAGATCCGGCCGCAGCCTTTACGGAAGAAGGGCCACTTGCATTTATATACGATGAAAATCGCTACGTCGCACCCGGCCTCCTCGAGGCAATGTGTATCCAGATCCCTGAGTGTACCAGTAAGGAACTTGTCACTCTGGCTCCAGAGATCGTAGACGTCTGGCATACTAAAAGTGCCTTCAGACAGAGCATTATCTGGCGAGACGTCACTGCGTTCTCTAAGAATACCCTCACTGTACTGGACCAACTTATCCAAACGAAAAGTGATCTGGACGACACCCTCGATGTGCTCCTGACGGTTGCCGCTCTTCCGGACCATCCATTTAACGCGAACTTCCTTGACCGACGCCTACGAATGGATCAAATGCCCGTCCGTGATGCTTGGTGGAGCATTTATCTGCACCACGCATGGGGAAATCAAGGTGCGGTGGACAGGTTGGTAGATTGGGCAACTTCCATCCAACCAGATACCCCTATTGAAGAGGAGGTCATCGACCTCTGTGCAATCGCGTTATCATGGATGCTCACAACCTCTAACCGCTTCCTTCGCGATCGAGCCACAAAAGCCCTTGTGAACTTGCTGACTGGGCGGTTAGACGCCGTTGTCCGACTCGTCGAAAAATTCGATAATGTGGACGATCCGTATGTTACGGAACGCATCTATGCCGTTGCATATGGCGTGGCCATGCGGAGCCATGACCCTAAGAGCATCAGAGTTCTGGCGCAGTGTGTCTATGACCATGTATTCGCAAACGGTATGCCCCCTGCACAGATCCTGCTCCGGGACTATGCTCGCGGTGTTGTCGAGCGTGGGCTCTATCTTCAGGTGGACCTCGACGTCGTTGTCGAGCGTATCCGCCCGCCGTACGCAAGTGAGTGGCCAACCATCCCGACCGAGGAAGACATAATGCCTCTCATGCCAGATTGGTCTCGGGGCTCCCATGACAGTGGGGATCTGGAGTGGGCACGAAATCGCATCGGCGGATCTGTAATGGGCGACGATTTTGCCAGGTACGTGATCGGGACAAACTTTTCATCTACTTCTAGGCGTTGGCTTTCTTTGCGGCTTGAAGATCCACCATGGCAATCTCTCGATGAGCGTATTGCTGTGCTCCAGGAAGAATTTTCGGCAGAAGAAAAAGCAGTTTGGGAGACTTTCCAGGCCGCAAACAGTGCATTACATAATATTTTGTTGATGCGAAGAATTTCTACGCTCTATGGTGAGGGGCGGGATGAAGACTCTGATCCAGATGATAAGCACATGCCAACGAAAGAAAAGGTACCCGACGAAGAGATCGAAAACGCAGAAAGTAAACGAGATGAAGCACTAAACGCACTCCGATCTGTGACTTCAGAGGAACATGCCCATCTTGTAGAGGATATGCTCTCTGCATTGGTGAACCTTGACGAGCGCCATCCACCAGGGTTTGATCTCCAGAGCATTCAGAGATACATCCTCTGGCGTGTCTTCGATCTCGGTTGGACCACTGAACGCTTCGGAGAATTCGACCGTTATTCGATTGGGTTCCATGGCCGTGATGCGTCGAAGGCCGAGCGAATCGGCAAAAAGTACCAGTGGATCGCATACCATGAGATCATGGCATATGTGGCCGATCATTATCATTACAGGGAGCACTGGGGCGGAGAATACGATGACCTGTTCTATGAGGGACCTTGGCAGAATCACCTTCGCGATATCGATCCATCATGCACTCTACGCACCTCTCATGGAGAGACATCGTGGAATGGTCACTCAACGGGATGGTGGGAGTCTTCAGGATATGATAGCTGGGAAGAACCGGAAGACCCTAAAGAGTGGGTGCTACGGGATGATGACCTGCCCAAGGTCAAGAACCTCTTAGTCGTCTCAGACCTGGAGGGTAGAGCGCGATGGCTCAATGTGCAGAGCCTATTCATCTGGAAGCAACCACTCCCCCTAGATCGAGAGCCAGAAGACACAGACATGCGTGAGATATCTTACATCTGCACTGGCTATCTGGTACACGCCGAAGATGTGGATGCATTCATGACGTGGGCCCGGAATGTGCACTTCTGGGGGCGATGGATGCCTGAAGCACTCGGAACCTATGAAATGTTTCTGGGAGAATATGGATGGTCCCCAGCCTTCAGGTATTTTAGGGAACGATATTCTCGAGAGCGCGGAGACGGGGGATGGGCACAACCGAGCCATGGCTGTCCTGTGGTGGTTAAGCCAATTACGTTTGAGTATTCGTGCGAATCGAGCGGTTTTGATTGCTCAATTGACGAAGGATACACCTTACGACTGCCAACTAGTGAGGTCATCGAAGGCCTTGGCCTCCGGTGGGGCGGGAAAGTAGGTGATTTCTTCGATACCAGCGGTCGACTTGCGGCTTTTGATCCAATCTCCCTAGCAGAGGGGCCAGACGCTCTTCTGATTCGAGAGGACGTTTTGAAAGAATATCTTGCACGTGAGAATCTTGCACTTTGTTGGGTTGTCATCGGCGAAAAGCGTGTAAGCGGAGCTGGTTTTAACCTCAGTAGTAATCAGAATCTTCTCATATCTGGTGCGTATGTCTTGGAAGATACAAGACCTGTTGGATTCTTGCATTGTGAGCCTGAAGAGACTTATCGGAGAAATGAAGGAAACCATGAATGACGCCTGAAACTATGGGTAATAGCAGCGGTAGGTGGGGGCAGGTCAGACATAGGCGCAGGCGCGCACAAGGATGCTCGCGGGTCAAGTTAGTGTACAACCGAACCCAAAGAAGGGATAATGACCCGCACAACCCCCCTCAATCCACGGATAGTATGCATGGCATGAGAACTGGGGACTGCAAACTAAGAAATACTAAGTTAAACCGCTGAAGTAAGGAGGAAGCCCGACACACTGGACCGTGAGGATATCGCCATTGGGGGAAGGGGCTGACGGGGAGGGGGCCTGCCCCCCCTCCCCTGTCTCTACCCCATAAGGGGATGCCCGTAGCCCCCACCCCGCCCGGCCTCCGGCCTCCTCCCCCGCCCCTTGGGCGGGGGCAGTGAGTGCGTGGCGATATCCAGTGGGAATCCGTGCATGGGTAGATGCGAGTAACTCCTCTTGGATGTCGTTGCTCGTACTCCCGATGCAACATATTTCACAGCCCCGGCAAACACGGCCTGTTGAGTCTCCCGGCGGAGGCTCATACCCGACACATTACAAAAAAACCGAACCGCCGAAGCGAGAGGAAACCCCTCACTTCACCGACTCTCTCATATTGTCGACGACGTCCTGGAAGAAGCCTTTGCCCTTCTTCGCGGAGGGTTTGTGCCCCTCGATATCGAGCAGGCGCTCGTCTTGAAATTCGGCGAATTTTCGGATGCCCGGAAACAATTTTACATCTTTTTACCGATATAAAATACATATCCATAATATTGTTTGTATTTTGAATACAGATCCGCCTCGCGCCTCATGAATGCAATCATATCCTCAACGGTTTTATTTCCCGCATATTTTTTCAAGAATTCCTCCTGCCTCGCTTTCTGCGGAGTAAAATAATTGTCTATCCAGCAACTTTCAGGCAGCGTAAATGCGGCAACAGGGATATAACCTGTTTTTTGCATGATGGAAATATTATGCCCTATTGTGCCAATTTCAGGAACTGCGTCCAACCACCACTTCTCAATTTCAGCGGGGCGTTCATCGGTAAACCATGACTCATATGTTACGGCAATATAACCATCTTTTTTGAGGAAGCGTTTCCAGTGATTCAAGCCTTTTTCAAAACCTATATTGGCAATTGCCCCCTCGGACCATATAAGATCAAATTCGTCATTCTGAAACGGTAAATTATCCATTGAACCGACAATACCTTTTACCCTGTTCTGAAAACCAAGTTTTCGGGCTGTTGCGTTAAGTTTGTCAATCGAGCCGGCGCAAAGGTCGAGGGCGGTGATGGTTGCTTCTGTATTTTGTGCCAGAACCATTGTTTGAAAGCCTGTGCCGCAGCCTAAATCGGCAATTTTTGTTTTGTTTGAAAGATTTCTAATAAAATCTAATGCCCTGATGGTTTCTTCGGGACTGCCGGGTCCCTGCCGTTCAAGCTCTGTGAAAAATTCATTGATGAGGGCAAAATCAAATTCGTGGATTGTTATTTCTTCCATTGTCATACTCCTTATCTGCTAATTATGCCATCGGCTTTTTCTGCCTTAACGATTTTTGCCATGCCTTTACGCTTCCGCTCCTCTGCCACAAGGTAACTTTCAGTATCCTCAGCATAAGCGTTTTCAGCCTTTAATGCTTGATAGGACCACCAACGCTCTGATGATCAATCTCTACTTTCAATGAAGGCGATTACAGCGCACCCCGGTTAACCCTGCAATAACCTTTTCTTCTCTCAAGACTGAGATCAACAAAACCATGCCTGAACTGACGGTAAAGACAATCAAGGGCAATAAATACCTCTACCTCAGAGATAGGGTCAAAGTTAACTTAAAATCGCTGCCGCTCCAGATATACGTCGGAAGACTCGAAAAGGTAGACCCGGAGGACATTTTACCCAAACGGTCCAAACTCCAGACTCTGAGGTTAACGACCTACCTCGACTACCGGCTGGAACATTACTCCTTCACGGCCCTCGACAGAACTCAGGCGTCTGATCTTGAGACTCTTCGCTACTTCTACGGACTTTTCGAGGAGTTCTACCCTGATGAGAGCGAGCGATACGTGGATGCACTGTATCTCAGATACGTCCAGGGCACGACGGCGATCGAGGGAAACACCATTGGTCTTCGAGAAGCGCAGGAACTCCTGGAGCATAACATCTCTCCGGCGGGGAAGAGGATGGATGAGGTGTATGAGATCCTCAACTTCATCAATCTCCGAAGATACCTCGAAGAGTATTCCGGGGATATAACTGAGAAACTCATCAGGAAGATCCACGAGATACTGATGAACGAGGTCCTCCGGAACCCGGGAGAGTATCGGAACATCCAGGTCGGCATCGAGCAGGTGGACTACGCGCCCCCTCCCGCGATCCTCGTCCCTGAGGAGATGCGTGCTCTCACCGGGTGGTACCGGCAAAACAACGGGCACCTGAACCCATTCGAACTCGCCGTACTGCTCCATACGAAATTTGAGATGATCCATCCGCTCGTCGATGGAAACGGGCGGGTTGGACGGGCGTTGATGAATCTGGTCCTGGAGCGAGCCGGTTATCCGACACTCTACCTGGGATTGGAGCACCGGTCGGCCTACCTGGACGCGCTCACAAAGGCGGATGACGGGGACTATAGACCGATCATCGAGACGCTGTATGCCATCTACAGGGAACAGCACGGGCGTATCGCAGAAGAGGTCAGGCAGAAACTCTCCGGCGGCAACAGCAGAATCCAGGAGGAGAACGCCAGGATCATCCGGCAGTTTGTTGAACTGAAGAAAAAGGCTTGATAGCCATCGAGCGGTCGCCCGGCGTGCAGGACGACCCGGGTTCAGATTCCGACCGGAGTTCAAGCAAAAAGGTTCAAAAATAAAACCGCTGAAGCGAGGTCCCCCTCACTTCACCGTCTCTTTCACCTTGTCGACGACGTCCTGAAAGAAGCCTTTGCCCTTCTTAGAGCCCTTTGAGGAGGGTTTCTTCCCCTCCATCTCGAGCAGGCGCATATAGAGCTCGCGCTCCTCCTCTTTCAAGTGTTTGGGCACGACGATGCGGACCCGCACCAGCATATCCCCGGGCTTCGTCTGCCACCGCACGCCCTCGCCCGGTATCTTCAGCCCGGTGTTGTACTGCACGCCGGCCGGGATATCGAGGATGACAGTGCGCCCGTCGATCGTCTTGACCTCGACCTCGGAGCCCAGCGTCGCCTGGGCAGGAGTGATATCGACGGTCGTCTCGAGGTCGTCACCTCGCCGGGTGAACGTCCTGTGCGGTGTGACGGTGATCTCGATATAGAGATCCCCGCCCGGCGCACCGTACTCCCCGGCGTCGCCGTAGCCCTCCATCCGGAGGCGCATGCCCGTATCCACGCCTGGCGGGATCCGGACCTTCACGGTCTCCCGACCACGCCGGTGCCCGCTGCCGCCGCAGGCCTTGCACCGTGACTCGGGTATCTTTCCCCGCCCGCCGCAGGCGGTGCAGGTGCTCATCCGGACGAAACTCCCGAAGATCGACTGGCTCATCTGCCGCATCTGGCCGCTGCCGCCGCAGGTCGTGCAGGTGGTGAACTTCTTCGTCTCGCTCCCCGAACCGTCGCATGCAGGACAGGGTTCGATATGGTCGAGGCCGACCTCTTTCTCGGTCCCGAACGCCGCCTCCTCAAGCGTCACCCGCATCTTCATCAGGAGGTCAGCCCCGGGGCGCGGGCCAGAACTCTGCCTGCCCCCGCCACCGAAGAAGGTGTCGAATATATCCCCGAACCCGGAGAAATCCGCGCTGAACCCGCCGGAGTATCCTCCGCCGCCGGAGTACGAACCCCGGGACGCATTACTGTAGGCGTCATGCCCCATCCGGTCGTACTGGGCGCGTTTCTCTGAGTCGGAGAGGACGCTGTAGGCCTCGTTGATACTCTTGAACCTCTCCTCGGCCCCCGGCTCCTTGCAGATGTCAGGGTGGTATTTTCGTGCCAGGTCCCGGTAGGCTTTCCTGATCTCCTTATCGTCGGCGTCACGCGAGACGCCGAGGGTATCATAGTAGCTGTCCGGACCCATTGACCTCACTCTTTGACTTCGTAATCAGCATCAACGACAGTATCATCCTTCTTTGCGGCACCTTCCGCCTGCTGCTGCTGCTGGGCGGCCTGTGCCTGCTGATACATCTTCGTCGTGACCGCATATACCGCTTCGGTCAGGGCGTCCATCTTCTGTTTGATGGCATCAAGATCGTCGCCTTCGAGCGCCTTCTTGAGGTCGGCGATCGCGCCCTCGATCTTCTCCCGCTCCGCGGCATCGATCGAGTCCTTTGCATCCTTGAGAGCCCGCTCGGCGGTGAAGACGGCGGTATCGGCGGTGTTCCGGAGGTCGATCTCCTCCCGCTTCTTCTGGTCCTCCGCCTCGAACTTCTTTGCGTCGTTCATCATCCGCTGGATCTCGGCCTCCGAGGGGCGGGAGTCCTGCGGCTTGATGGTGATCGACTGTTCGTTCCCCGTGCCGAGGTCCTTCGCCGAGACGTGGACGATACCGTTTGCATCGATATCGAAGGTGACCTCGATCTGCGGGATCCCGCGGGGTGCGGGCGGTATCCCGGTGAGCTGGAACCGGCCCAGGGTGAAGTTGTCCTTGGCGAGCGCCCGCTCGCCCTGCATCACATGGATCTCGACCGATGTCTGGCCGTCGGCGGCGGTCGAGAAGATCTGGCTCTTCCGCGTCGGGATGGTAGTGTTGCGCTCGATCAGCTTCGTCGCGATACCCCCGAGCGTCTCGATGCCGAGCGAGAGCGGGGTCACGTCCAGGAGCAGGACGTCCTTGGTCTCGCCCGTGAGCACACCGGCCTGGATGGCTGCGCCGAGGGCGACGCACTCGTCGGGGTTGATGCCCTTGTCGGGCTCCTTCTTGAGGACCTTCTTCACCGTCTCCTGCACGAGCGGCACCCGGGTCGACCCGCCGACAAGGAGGACGTGATCGATATCATCGGCGCCCAGTTTGGCGTCGGCGAGCGCCTGCTTCACCGGCCCGAGGGTCGAGTCGACGAGGTCGGCAATGAGCTGCTCGAACTTTGCACGGGTAAGGTCGAAGTCCAGGAACTTGGGGCCGCTCTCCGTCGTGGTGATGTATGGAAGGTTGATGTTGGTCTTCTGGACCGTGGAGAGCTCGATCTTCGCGTTCTCGGCCGCATCCCGGAGACGTTGCATGGCGACCGGGTCCTTCCTGAGATCGGCGCCCTCCTTCTTCCGGAACTCATCGATCATGTAATCGACGACCAGTTTGTCGAAGTCGTCGCCGCCGAGGCGGTTGTTGCCGGCAGTCGCCTTGACCTCGAAGACGCCGTCGCCGAGCTGGAGGATGGAGACATCGAACGTGCCGCCGCCGAGGTCGTAGACGAGTACCGTGGCCTCGCCTTCCTTGTCGATGCCGTAGGCGAGCGCGCTCGCGGTCGGTTCGTTGATGATCCGGAGTACCTCGAGGCCGGCGACGGCCCCGGCGTCCTTCGTCGCCTGCCTTTGAGCGTCGTTGAAGTAGGCGGGCACCGTGATGACGGCCCTCGTGATCTTCTCACCCAGGTACTCCTCGGCGTCCAGTTTCAGTTTCTGGAGGACCATCGCAGAGATCTCCTGCGGCGTGTAATTCTTGCCTTCGATGGTGACCTTCTCGCTCGTACCCATCTTCCGCTTGATCGACTGGATGGTGCGGGTGGGGTTCGTGACCGCCTGCCGTTTCGCGACGGTGCCGACCAGCCGCTCGCCCTCCTTGGTGAACGCTACGACGGACGGGGTGGTCCTGCCGCCTTCGGCGTTGGCGATGACCGTCGCCCGCCCGCCTTCCATGATTGCCATGCACGAGTTGGTTGTTCCAAGATCGATACCAAGGACTTTTTCTGAAACCATGTGCTTATTCCTCCTTCCCTTTAGATACCACAACTTTTGAGCATCTGATGACTTTATCCTGCATACAGTATCCGCGAATGACCTCGTCGATCACGGTGCCCTCCTCTGCGGCCGAAGGAACGCAGGCGATCGCCTCGTGCCGTTCGGGATCGAAAGGAAGGTTCCGGCATTCGATGGGTCGGATGCCGTGCCGCTCAAGGATGGTCGCAAAGAGTTTCCTGATCTGCTCCATCCCTTCCTTGAGGCCTGCACCGTCGGCTTTTTCCGCCCGCTCGAAGTTATCCACGACGTCGAGCAACTCCACCGCGAAATCCTCGATGGCGAATGTTGTACGGGTATCGAGTTCCCGGGCCATCCGCTTCCGGTAGTTGTCGAAATCTGCTCCAAGACGGAGATAACGACGGTTAAGGTCGTCATATGCCATCTGCAGCTCTTCAAGCGCCGGAGATGCTGCATCCGCCTCTTTCGCGAGATTCTGGGACTTCTCGTTTGGTTCGGATGTATCCTCCTTCATACGCCTACCTGCTTCAAAATGATGTTATTGTACTGGTTTGATTATTTATTGTAATGGAGTTCTATATATTATTATCTGATGCTGCAGGCATTCAGTCCCTATAGCAGGTCATTTTCTTGATTTGGAGACTCATTCACCAATATTCTCCCCCCGACATGTGAATCCACGGGAGAAACCCCACCTTTCTCGCCGGGGGTGCCGGCGATATCCACACCACCCGGACACCTGCTTCCCCGGGCCTGGCAGGATGAACTGCGGCCTGTTTCGCGTGCAGCGCCAAATATATATCTCTCTATCTCGCTCACGTGTATTCATGAAGTGGGCACTGCTGTCTGTCTGGGATAAAGCAGGCATCGTCGATCTTGCAAAGGTGCTTGTCGAGCACGATTACCGGCTCCTGAGCTCCGGCGGCACGGGGGCTCTGCTGCAGCAGGCGGGAGTTCCGTATACCGACGTCGCAACGTACACCGGCTTTCCCGAGATGATGCACGGGCGGGTTAAGACCCTCCACCCGAAGGTGCACGGGGGCATCCTCGGGCGCCGCGGCATCGACGATGCCGTGATGCAGGAGCACGGCATCGAGCCGATCGACCTTGTGGTGGTGAACCTCTACCCCTTCGAGGCGATGAGCGATGCAGGGCTCTCCCTCGATGAGATCATCGAGTATATCGATATCGGCGGCCCGGCGATGGTGCGGGCGGCGGCAAAGAACCACAAGTTCGTTGCGGTCGTGGTGGACCCTGCCGACTATCGCACGGTGGCGGATGCGGTTCGGCGGGGCGGGTTCTCGCCCGAAGAGCGGCTGAACCTCGCCGCAAAAGCGTTCGCCCGAACGGCGGCCTATGACGGCGCGATCACGAACTACTTAACCGGCATCGACCGGCCGTTCCCGGAAGTCCTTAACGTCCAGTTCCGGAACGGGAGGGCGCTCCGGTACGGTGAGAACCCGCACCAGGCGGCGGCGGTCTACGGGGATTCCGGCATCGCCGGAGAGCAGCCGCTCCAGGGCAAGCAGATGTCCTACAACAACTACCTCGACGTCCACGCCGCGGTCGGCCTGCTCCGGGAGTTTGACGACTGCGCCGTGGTCATCGTCAAGCATAACAACCCCTGCGGCGTGGCGACGGGGGACGGGCTCCTTGTGACCTACATCGCCGCCCGGGAAGTCGACCCGATCTCGGCCTACGGCTCGATCGTCGCGATGAACCGCGAGGTGACGGCGGATGTCGCCCGGGAACTCGCCGGGACGTTCGTGGAAGTCGTAGTCGCGCCGTCTTACGCCCCGGAGGCGCTCGAGATCATGAAGGCCAAGGAGAACATGCGGGTGCTCCGGCTCCCGGAGCCGGTCGTGCAGGGCGAGATCCGGAGCATCGACGGCGGCGTCCTGGTCCAGCGGGCTGCACCTTACCGCGAGGACTGGAAGGTCGTGAGCGAGCGGGAGCCCGACGCCCACGAGATGCGGGCGATGAAACTCGCCTTGAAGGTCTGCCGGCACACGAAGAGCAACGCCATCATATTTGCCGACGAGAAAGCGGTCATTGGTATCGGCGCCGGGCAGATGAACCGGGTCGAGTCCGCAGAGATCGCGGTCAAAAAGGCTCGAAAACCTCTTGCTGGCTCGGCGGTCGCCTCGGACGCTTTCCTGCCGTTCCCCGACACCCTGGAGGTCGCGGCGGCGGCGGGCGCGACCGCCCTCGTCCAGCCGGGCGGCTCCATCCGGGACCAGGAGGTCATCGACGCGGCGAACCGGCTCAATATCGCGATGATTTTTACGGGCGTGCGGCACTTCCGGCACTAAATCACCACAGCCCACTTTTTTCCCGGGTGCCCAAACGGTTATATGCGTCATCTTCTCTCCACGACTGAAGGTGGTACACTTTATGGACTACGGCAGTCTCATATCCGGGTCGGTTGAATACGCGAAAGAGGCCCTCTGGGGCAAATGGGGCCGGTGGGTCCTCCTGATCGTCCTCTCGCTCATCCAGGTCTTCACTCTCTTCCTGATCCCACTCTACAATGGTTACATCGTCCGGGTGCTCTCCGGCCGGAGGCCCGCCCCCGAGATCAACGAATGGGGAAGGCTCTTCGTCGACGGGTGGAAGTGGAACATCATCACCCTGATCTACGCGATCCCGGTCATCCTGATCCTGGCCTATTTCGGGGGGATTGCAGTTATCTCCGCCATAGCGGCGCGAGGGTTGGACAACCCCGATGTATGGGCCCCGGCCGTTGCCGCCGCTCTCTCCGGTATCCTGCTTGCGGCGCTCGTTGCGATCATCATATCGTTCGTCTCCCTCTTCGCAGTCGTCCGGTTCGCCCATACGGGGAGGTTCGGTGAGGCATTCAACTTCGGGGCAATCTTCTCCCACATCGGGAGGATTGGGTGGGGCTCCTGGATCATCGCGGTCATCGTCCTCGCCCTCATCGGCCTCGTCTATGCGGTCGTGACCGGGCTCATCATGTCGATACCCATCCTCGGCTGGATCATCAACCTCTTCCTCGGGGTGGCGTTCGGCATCTTCCACGCCCGCTACCTCGCCGCGGCCTATGAGAGCGCCCCCGCGCCGGGGTAGGAGGGGGCCACGTCATTTTCCCAGGTGGTCCGGTTCACCTCCTGATGCGGAAGACCCTGTTCCTCCGCCTGCATCACCACCGGGGGAGGTCCCGGATACCCCGGGCACGGCGCGCACCGTCACCGTTGCCGGGACACTGACACTTATATGCCACGGCGCTCCGGTTCCTGCCGGAGCAACCCAAGCCAAGATTAGCCAGATTATACGGAAATAATCATCGGGTTTCCGAAAAAAAGTGAGGTGAGCATCGCAATTGCACCCATACGCTTATATTCCATTTTCTCACATTTACTCGTAGGTGATACACCTTATGGACTACGGTACTGTTATCTCCAGGGCATTTGAGTATACGAAAGATGCTCTGGTAGGAAAGTGGATGCAGTGGATCATCCTGGCTGTCCTGTCACTCGTGCAGGCGCTCACGCTCTCCCTGGTCCCGCTCCTCAGCGGTTATGCCGTGCGGGTGCTCGGCGGGAAGACGCCGGCCCCCGAGATCGATCAGTGGGGCAAGCTCTTCATCGACGGATGGAAGATGAACATCATCATGCTGATCTACATGCTCCCGGCGATCATCGTCTTCCTGGTACTCGGCGGAATCGGTGCAATCGGCCTCTTCGCAAGCGAGGCAGCCGGCGGCGACCCGGCAGCAGCAGGTGTTGCAGCACTGAGCCTCCTTGGTGGCTTCCTTCTTGCAGGACTCATCGCGATCATCATGGCGTTCATCGCCCTGTTTGCCGTGCTGCGCTTCGCCCACACGGACAGCCTCGGTGAGGCCTTCAACTTCGGCGCGGTCCTCGGACACATCGGCAAACTCGGATGGGGGACCTGGATCATCGCGGTCATCGTCCTCCTTGTCGTTGCGTTCATCTACAGCTTCGTGGTCGGCCTTCTCGTCTCGATACCCTTCCTGGGCTGGATCATCGTCCTCTTCCTCAACGCAGCGTTCGTCGTCTTCTACTCCCGGTACCTTGCCCAGGTCTACGAAGACGTGCCTGCGCCCGCGTAAGATTAGAATAACCCCTTTTTTGCCGGCCCTTCTTGCGGAGTAACTGCCCGCCGCGACCACCCCCACCTTCACGAGCCGTCTTCCCCGAAAATCGCTCCCCTATCAAGTAAACCTGCAAATCCAAACGCTCTCCCCCGCGAACAAAACAGCGCGCTTATCTCCACAAACGATTGATTCTTATCCGAACTTACGGTGGTATCTATGGATTACATCCGGTTACTCAGCGACTCCTTCGACTACACGAAGGAAGCCCTCTGGGGCAGGTGGGTCCGCTGGCTCCTCCTGCTCATCAGCGTGGTCATATTCCCGCTCATCTACGGCTACAGCGTGCGGGTCATGAGCGGCACGAAGCCCGCCCCCGAGGCTGAAGGCTGGATCGGGCTTTTTGTCGACGGCATCAAACTGCTCGTCATCACGGTCGTCTACACCATCCCGATCTGGATCCTCGCGCTCCTTCCCTTTGCGGCGTACTTCATCCCGGTCTCGGCAACAACGACCCCGGGAACAGGATCCGAATCGCTCTTCAGCCCCGAAGTGGCCATCATCGTAGCATTGGTCTTCTTCGTCCTCTTCATCGTCGCCGCCATCGTCTTCGGGATCCTTGCGACATTTGCGATGGTCCGGTTCTCCCGGACAGGGAGGATGGGCGAAGCCTTCAGGCTCCGCACCCTCCTTGCCCATATTGGGAGGATTGGGTGGCTGGACGTCTTCATAGCCCTCGTCGTGCTGACCGTCGTGCTCGCGGTTGTGGAGTTGGTCCTCATTCTGGTGCCGATCCTCGGCGTTATCCTTCTGCTCCTCCTCATGCCGGCGTTCATCATCTTCACCTACCGCTACATCGCTCTCATCTACGAGAGCGCCCCGGCGCCGGCGTAAACCCCCCCTCTTTTTTAGCTTCCGTAACCATCCGCCCCAAATCCTCAACATTTAAGTAGAGGTGCCGCCAACTATCTCGCGGTGAATTACACTATGAGTGATCGTTTTATTCGGTGAATCGATACGCTTTTTTGACACTACCTTACGGGACGGCGAACAGACACCGGGTGTCTCGCTCACGCCGGCACAGAAACTTGAGATCGCAACGCACCTGTCAGACGTCGGCGTCCACGTGATCGAAGCAGGCTCTGCAGCCGCTTCCGCCGGAGAACGCGAGTCCATCCGTGCCATCGCCGATGCCGGCCTTGCTGCCGAGTGCTGTACCTACGTCCGGGCTCTTGCCAGGGATATCGATCTTGCCGCCGACGCCGGCGCCGACTCCGTCCACCTCGTTGTTCCGGTGAGCGACCTGCACATCGAGAAAAAACTCCGCAAAACCCGCGGGCAGGTCTGCGATATGGCCTGGAGCGCTATCGAGTACGCGAAGAACCGCGGGCTCATCGTCGAACTCTCCGGGGAGGACGCATCCCGCGCCGACCAGGCGTTCCTTGCAGAGGTCTTCCGGGAAGGGGTCGAACGGGGCGCAGACCGGCTCTGCTTCTGCGACACCGTCGGGCTCCTCACGCCCGATCGAGCCGCTGCGATCATACCGCCGCTCCTGTTTGCCCCGCTCTCCATCCACTGCCACGACGACCTCGGCTTTGGGCTCGCAAACACCGTCGCCGCCCTCCGTGCCGGGGCATCCTGTGCCCACGTCACCGTCAACGGCCTCGGTGAACGGGCGGGGAACACGGCCCTCGAAGAACTGGTGATGGCGCTCGAGGTGCTCTACGGGGTCGATACCGGGATCGCGACCGAAGAACTCTATCCCCTCTCGACCCACGTCGCCCGGCTCACCGGGGTGCCGCTTGCGACCAACAAACCCATCGTCGGCGAGATGGCCTTCACCCACGAGAGCGGCATCCACGCCCACGGGGTGATGCGGGACGCAAGCACCTACGAGCCGCTCCGGCCGGAACGGGTGGGAAGGAAGCGCCGCATCGTCCTCGGCAAACACTCCGGGTCGGCGGCGGTCGAGGCCGCCCTCCACGACATGGGGTATACCCCCGACAGCGCGCAGCTCGCGGAGATCGTCGCCCGGATCAAGCAGGTCGGGGACGCCGGGATGCGGGTGACGGACGCCGACATCATGACGATCGCCGACACCGTCATGGCAATCGAGTTTACGCCCTGCCTTGAACTCCGCCAGTTCACCATCGTCTCGGGAAGTAACGCGATGCCGACCGCTTCGGTGACGATGCTCGTCAACGGCGACGAGGTCACCGGTGCCGCAGTCGGGACCGGGCCGGTGGACGCGGCGATCCGCGCGCTCCAGAAGTCGGTCGCGGACGTCGGCAGCGTGCGGCTCGATGAATATCGCGTGGATGCAATAACCGGCGGCACCGACGCCCTCGTTGACGTAGCGGTAAAACTCAGTAAGGACGGGAAGACCGTGACGTCGCGGGGCGCAAGGACCGACATCATCATGGCGAGTGTCGAAGCAGTTATCGCCGGGATGAACAGATTACTCAGGGAAGAGCATGAAGACCGGAGCCAGGACTCTAATTGAAGCGCTACAGCGCGAAGGGGTGGACACCATATTCGGCTACCCCGGTGGCTCAGTGTTGCCGATCTACGATGAACTCTACAGTTCGTCGATCCGGCACATACTGGTAAGGCATGAACAGGCAGCGGCGCACGCGGCCGACGGCTACGCGCGCGCGAGCGGCCGCGTAGGGGTATGCCTTGCCACATCCGGCCCCGGTGCATGCAACCTGGTCACGGGGATCGCGACGGCGTATATGGACTCCATACCCATCGTGGCGCTCACCGGCCAGGTGCCGACCGGCCTCCTTGGGAACGACGCGTTCCAGGAATCGGATATCACCGGCATCACGATGCCGGTCACCAAACACAACTACCTGGTGAAGGATGCCGCCGATATCGACCGCGTCGTCCAGGAGGCGTTCTACATAGCGCGGACCGGCCGTCCCGGCCCGGTGCTGATCGATCTCCCGAAGAACGTCACCACGGGCGAGGTGAAGAGCGGGGGGGGGACCGTCCCCGGGAAGGCCTCGCTCCGGGGCTACCAGCCCACCTACCAGGGGCACGTCCGCCAGATCGATAAGGCGCTCGACCTGATCGCCAGAGCTGAGCGCCCGCTGATCTATGCAGGCGGGGGGGTGGTCCTCTCGGAGGCATCGGCAGAACTCCTGGAGTTTGCAGAGACCGCCGCCATCCCGGTAACGACGACCTTGATGGGCCTTGGCGCCGTCCCCGGCGACCACCCGCTCTGCCTCGGCATGCTCGGTATGCACGGCACCCAGTCCGCGAACTACGCGGTCACGGAGTGCGATCTCCTGATTGCCGTCGGTGTCCGGTTCGATGACAGGGTCACCGGCCGGATCGAGACCTTCGCGCCGAACGCCGCGATCGTCCACATCGACATCGACCCTGCGGAGATCGGGAAGAACAAGAAGGTCGACGTCCCGATCGTGGGCGACGTAAAAGCGGTGCTCCAGGCGCTCCTCCGCCGGATGCAGAAGCACAGCGATACGGCGAAGTGGATGAACAGGATCAATACCTGGAAGATGCAGTATCCGCTCAGTTACAGCGACGACGACCGTCTCCACCCACAGTATGTCGTCCGCGAGCTCTCCGACATCCTGAAGGGAGAGGGAATCATCACAAGCGAGGTCGGGCAGAACCAGATGTGGGCCGCCCTCTACTACTGTTTTAAAAAACCCCGGACCTGGATCACCTCGGGCGGCCTCGGGACGATGGGCTACGGGTTCCCGGCAGCCATCGGCGCCCACTTCGCCCGGCCGGATCTCCCGGTCGTCGACATCGCCGGCGACGGGAGTTTCCAGATGAACATCCAGGAGCTCGGAACGGTGGCGCACTATCACATCCCCGTCAAGGTCGTGATCTTAAACAACATGTACCTCGGCATGGTGCGCCAGTGGCAGGAACTCTTCTACGACCGCCGCTACTCCTACACGGAGCTCCCGCCGGTCGACTTCGTGAAGATTGCGAACGCCTACGGGGTCGAGGGCATCACCGTCGAGGAGAAGGATGGCGTCCGGGAGGCGATCGAGACGGCGCTGGCGACCGATGGGCCGTTCATCCTGGACTTCAGGGTCGAGCGGGAGGAGAACGTCTTTCCCATGGTCCCGGCTGGGGCCGCCATCAACGAGATGATCGGGGTGCGCCAGAGATGAAACCGCACACGCTGAGCGTTCTTGTGGAGAACCGGGCAGGCGTCTTGAGCCGGGTCGCCGGCATGTTCTCGCGCCGGGGATTCAATATAGAGAGCCTCGCCGTCGGGACCTGTGAAGAGCCGGATATGAGTCGGATCACGATCGTCGTGAACGGTGACGATGCCGTGGTCGAGCAGGTGATGAAGCAGACCAACAAACTTATCGACGTCATCAAGGTCTCAGACCTGACGGAGCGGGAGAGCGTGGAACGGGAACTCGCCCTCATCAAGGTGGCTACGGAGACGGGCCCGGCCCGTGCCGAGGTTCTGCAGATCGCCGATATCTTCCGGGCCCAGGTCGTGGATGTCGGTGCAAAGACGCTGGTCCTCCAGGTGACCGGAGATACCGGAAAGATCGACGCGCTGGAGAACCTCCTGCGCCAGTACGGCATCAGGGAACTCGTCCGCACGGGAAAGATTGCACTCCTCCGGGGCGCAAAGACCGTGAAGAGTTCCAAATAACATTCTTTTTGGTGTATTCGCTTCATCGCTCCAACGGGGCGATCTCCCCGTTTTCGGCGATCGTGTTATATGTTAGCGTGCTACACGCTAACATAGCATGTTCTTCGGGTTACCTTTCCATACGGGATTCATTGTGGGCGGCGCTATCGCCCTGGTCATCGTGGTGCTCACCCTCTGGGGGCTCCGCTTCAGGGAGGCTCCTTGATGGCAGACCTGGCGACGTTCATCTTGATCGGACTCTATTTCGTTGTGCTCATCGGCATCGGGAGCTGGGCCTCAAAGAAGATCAAGAACACCGAGGACTACATCCTCGCGGGCAGATCGCTCGGATTCTGGGTCTTTACGATCCTGATCGTCTGCTCCATATGCAGCGGCATGAGTCTGCTCGGTGTCAGCGGGTTCGGCTACTCCTCGGGCTGGCCCGGGATATGGGAGCAGATCTTCGTGCCGCTCGCGGCCTCGTTCTGTATCATCGCCTTCGGGGTGAAACTCCACACTGTCGGGAGGGAGCGGGGGTACCTGACCATCGAGGACTACCTCGCGGAACGGTTCGAGAGCCCGCGAGCGCTCCGGGGGCTCTCGGCGATATCAGGGATCGTCGTCTCGCTGATCTACCTGGTGGGACAGTACGCCGCGATCAGTATCGTGCTCGTCTGGCTCTTTGGTATCCCGCACTGGCAGGCGCTCCTCATCTCCGGGGTCATCATCACGGCTTATACGGTCGTCGGGGGGCTCTACGCCGTATCGTGGACGGGCCTCTTTCAGGGCGGCATCCTGATTTTCGGTGTGCTCCTGATGGCTCCGCCGGTCATCGCGAGCGCCGGCGGGCTTGCCCACATCAATACCGTGCTTGCCGGGGTCGACCCGAACTTCGTCGAGCCCTGGTTCCCGAGCCCGGCCTACGCCCCGTACGCCTATGCAACGCCGGAGTTCCTCGTCTCGTTCGGGCTCCTCCTGATGGTCGGCCTCGCCTGCGCACCGCACGTCGTCAACAACGTCCTGGCTGTAAAGGAGAAACGCTACTTCAAGTGGGCGCCGCTCATAGCGTTCGGCATATACGCGGTCGTCATGCTCCTCGTGAAGTTCACCGGGTTTGCCGTGCGGTCGCTCGTCGAGGAGGGGACACTTGTGCTCCCGAACGCCGTAAACGCCCAGGACTATGCCTTCATCGTGGGGGTCGAGCATGCCATGCCGAACGTGGCGTTCTGGGCGCTCTTTGCAGTGATCGTCCTTGCGGCGGTTATGTCCACAACCGACCGGCTCATGCTCACCGTCGGCACCATGTTCGCGTGGGATGTCTACAAAAACATTCTCCGGCCCTCGGCGTCCGATAAAGAGGTGCTCCTCGTCTCAAAGGTCGCCATCGTCCTCGGAGCCGGCGGTACGCTCCTGCTCGCCATCAACCCGCCGGAGATGCTCGCGTGGCTGATCTGGATGGGCATCGGGGTCATGCTTGCGACGTTTGCTGTCCCGCTGCTCGCCGGGCTCTACTGGCGCGGCGCCACCGGTGGAGGGGCGATCGCGAGCATGGCGACCGGGCTCGTCGCGGCCGCGGTCTTCGGCTACTGGCACCAGTTCGTGGCGCCGCTCCCGGTGCACTTCAGCCTCTATGCACTCGTGCTCTCGGCTCTCGCCATGGTCGTCGTGAGCCTCCTCTCCGCCCGGAACTCCAAGGCTGCACTCGACAATACCCGGACCGGCTGGTTCATCCAGTCGGAATAACTCTTTTTTTGTCTTATAGGGGAGTATCTCCGCCGTGGGAAGGCGATCTAGTACATCGATTCCAAAATAACCGACCATATCTGGCCTTCGTCCGCTCCCCCACGGAGCGCTCCCCTCCGTCCCCCTACTCTGGTAGGGGCGGGGGCAGTGCCCGGGCTGATATCCGGGGATGAGCCGCGTCTGGTTCTTCTCCGGGATCTCCCCCTGGAGTGGACCGTGGGAATATCGCCACGGGGGGCGGGGACCGGGGAGGGGGAACCCCCCCTCCCCGGGCAAAATGTCACCCGACAGTTCCTCTCCGCCCGCGCTTCGCGCTCCTCCCCCGCCCCCTCCCGGGGGCGAGGGCAGTCATGGCGATATCCCGTGGGAAGCCGTGCCCCGGGAGCGGTGTCGAAGCCGGTTTCCCGGGAGAAGGGGAGAGTGGGCCCCAATCCGGTTCTTCTCCGGGATCTCCCCGTGCACTGGACCGTGGTGGCTATCGCCATGGGGGGTGGGGCAGTACGTGGGGATACCGGGGACAAGCCGTCTCCCGGGATGCAAACCCCCGGATAGTGTGAAAAAAGGTCAATACACTCCTCCGTTGAGAGTACCGGTAATTGGGAATCGTTGCACTAGTCTCCAGGACTGTATTCGCATCGGTTCAGGTGCCTGATTGTTGAAATCCTTTCGGAAAATCCATATCATCCTTCTCCCCGGAGACCATTCCGATGAAACCCGCCATCATCGAAAAAAGTCAAATTCAGCCTTCTTTATCAAATTACTGGCGCATCCGACACACATGGCCGGTACACCGCCAAAATCCCCTTCCTTTTCTCCGCAAGGTATATCCGTTCACCTGTTTCACATCAGTATATAAAACCCGAGTGGCAGGCACTGGCGGAACAACGGGAAGCCACGTTTTCGGCACGATCAAGGCCGGTGAACGGGGCAAGATTGTTATCCCGGAAGGAGCACCGGAGATCTTCCCGATCCGGTCCGGCGGCATCCTGCAGGTGGTGGGAGACGGGCGGTGGGGAATCGCCGCCGTCGAGGCAGACGCATTCCATACCACGGCCATGAAGATATCTGAGCAGACACCCGGGGAATAACTATCGGAGGAAGACGGGACCATGCAGATCTGTGTCATTTCCGGGAGCCCCAAGGGAGAGAAGAGCGTCACCCTGCAGTATGTTCGGTTTCTTGAGCAGGCATTTCCGGAGCATACCTTCTCCGTGGCGCATGTGGGGCGAGAGATCAGGACGATTGAGCAGCAGGAAGAGGTTTGGAACGGGCTGCTTGCCGCGATAAAGGAATGCGACGGTGTGCTCTGGGCAACTCCGGTCTATTGCCTGCTGGTCCCGGCCCAGTTGAAGCGTTTCATCGAACTGGTAGGCGACCGGAATGCAATGGAGACGTTTTCGGGGAAGTATACCGCTGCGCTCACCACCTCCATTCACTACTTTGATCACACCGCTCATGCCTACCTGCACGGTGTCTGCGACGACCTCGGCATGCGCTATGTTGGTTTCTACTCGGCTCACATGCAGGATCTCGAAAAGGAAGCATCTCAGGAGCAACTTATCCAGTTCTTCTCCGATTTCCTGGAGGCGATTGCAAAACAGCGACCGATCCGGAAGGAGTTCCCACTGCTACCCGCAATCCCGTCCCATTATATCCCAATGAGCCCGCCGGTCACGGTGGATACCCACGGAAAACGGGTGGTCATCCTGCACGATGCGGAACCGGGCTCCGACCTGGAGGCGATGGTTGGCGAGCTCGCGGCGTGTTATGCAGATCCGATCCAGGTTGCCCACATCCAGGACTCCATGATGAAAGGTGCCTGCCTGGGATGCTGCCGGTGCGCCTTCGACAACACCTGTATCTATGACGACGGGTTTAGAGCATTCTGGGAGAAGTATGTCATTCCGGCGGATGTTCTGGTCATCGCCGGGACCGTCCGGGACCGCTTCTTCTCGGCTACCTGGAAGCAATTTTTCGACAGAAGTTTCTACAACGGCCATGTGCCGGCATTTGAGGGAAAGCAGATCGCATACCTGGTGGAAGGATCGCTTGGCTATCTCGCGAATCTCCGGGAGGTTCTCACGAGCCTGGTGATGACGGAAGAAGCCAACCTTGCAGGGATTGTGACCAACGAGCCGGGAGACCCGGCCGAGATCGATGCCGCCCTGTACGCCCTGGCCGAACGCTCCGTGAGGCTCTCGGACCGGGGATATATCGCACCGGCCACCTTCCCTGCCGTGGGCGGCCATAAAATCTTCCGGGATGAGATCTGGAGAGGAATGCGGGCGGTCTTCAAGGCGGATGACCGGTATTACCGGCAGCACGGGTTGTATGACTTCCCCACCCGGAATTATCTGCAGAGGATCAGCACCCGGGCGACCTCTCTCATTATGAGCATCCCCGGCATCAGGCGGGAAGTGGTGAAGAATATGCCCACCTACATGGTCCAGCCCCTGCAGAGATCGATTGAAAAGAGCACCGTTCTCGCAAAGAGAAAGGCAAAAGAGTAGTCCCCCAAACGAACCCCTCTCCACGTTTTTTGCGCGTAAGGTACCGGAAGAATACATATATGCGAGCGATACCCTCCAGAGTCCACACCCCCCCAGCATGCCGCACCGCCGGGAGAGAACTGAGCACAAGAAGGAGGACCGACCGCATGAAGATCGAACCCTTCACCATAGCCGTTCCGGAGGCGACCCTCGACGATCTGCGCCGGCGGCTCGCCAACACCCGGTGGCCCGATGACGGTGCCGGCTGGGAGTACGGCACCGCTCTTCCGTATATGAAAGACCTCGTCGACTACTGGCAGCACCGGTACGACTGGCGCAGGCACGAAGCCGCGCTCAACACCTTCGCTCACTTCAGGACGGAGGTCGACGGGGTGGGGATTCACTTCATCCATGAGCGTTCCAGGGGGCCGGACCCGACGCCGCTCCTCCTGCTCCACGGCTGGCCCGACTCCTTCTACCGCTACCACAGGGTCATCCCGATGCTGACCGATCCCGCCCGGTTCGGCGGCGACCCCGCCGATTCATCTCGAACGGGCAAGGAGACCCCCTGCGCAAGTTGGGGGAGGAATTGCCCGCAACAAGCCCCGTACACTTTCGCCCCGCGGGAGTTAT
>ENA-UOOI01001346-UOOI01001346.1-fermentation-metagenome-genome-assembly--contig:-NODE-1346-length-26080-cov-4.277771_pt1 | contig 26080 bp, 25 predicted proteins | sample MGYA00245779_ERZ724027 | MGnify/ENA primary metagenome ERZ724027 (study PRJEB28704, sample SAMN03018318) | fermentation metagenome | biome: anthropogenic terrestrial biome; feature: soil; material...
CACTCCTCTTTATGCTCAAAGGGCCTTTGCGTATCCGGAAACAAGAATGAAATCCCCGCGATAGCCATAATAGCGGAGCCGAAAAAAATATAAACCGAATATAAAACCACTAAAATATTTTTTCTTATAAGCAAGCTTGCAATCAGCGAAATTACTCCAAATATCATTGTTACAATTATTCCGACCGTTATGGATTTTAAAACATCCTTTATGCATGTCACTATATACTCTAATATTTTCATATGCCTTTCATCCTGCTTTTTTTATAGGCCTTGTGCAAAATATATTCTATCAGCAAAGCCTTTATTTAATATTATTATACCAATTATTCCATTACGATAAAAGACCCACATTACCATGTAGGTCTTTTACCGCTTTTAAAGCATTCTTCTCTTCTTTCTTTATTTCTTCGCGTCATTATACCGCCGATTCTTCCTGTCTCACCGGATGTCAATCCGCTCCATCCGAATTTTTCAATTTTTTCCGACAGGCCGAGTTCCTTTGCTATCTCATATTTTATTTCCTCCCTCTCGGCCTCTTCATCTGTTAGTTTTTTATGAGAGTCCAATTTCGCTTTTATAACCTTTTTAAAGGGTGTCTTCTTTACTATCGAAGGATCCAAGAAGTCATAATATCGCATTTATCCTCCCCCCTTAAAAGTAGTATATTGCAAAATCGTATTCTTATTCAAATTTAATCACTCATGACTGGAATTAAGAGTATCCACACCCATATTTATAAAAATAATACCATGTATTATCGTATCCGGCTACATTAACCTGATCTTGAATAATACATGGTATCATTAATCTATACAATATGGCAGGCGACAAAGTGGTCTTTGCCAATTTCCCTGAACTCAGGCATCACTTCGCTGCATATTTTCTTTGCATACTTGCATCTTCCTCTAAACCTGCAGCCAGGAGCAGGATTTATCGGACTTGGCACGTCTCCTTCAAGCACTATCCTTTGCCTTTTTCTTTCGATATCGGGATCAGGAATAGGTATGGCAGACAACAATGCCTTTGTGTATGGATGCAAAGGGTTCTTGTACAGCTCTGCGCTGGATGCAAGTTCAACCATTGTTCCCAAATACATAACGGCTACCCTGTCGCTTATATGCTTTACCATAGAAAGGTCATGGGCGATAAATAAATAGGTAAGTCCCATATTTTTCTGCAAATTAATGAGCAGATTTACTATCTGGGCCTGTATTGAAACATCCAGTGCCGAAATAGGTTCATCGCATACGATAAATTCCGGCTCAACAGCGAATGCCCTTGCAATCCCTATCCTCTGCCTCTGGCCTCCCGAAAATTCATGTGGAAACCTATTTGCATGCTCTTTGTTTAATCCGACCAAATTCAAGAGCTCATTTATTCTCTCGGTTCTAGCTTTTCCGGTATAAAGATTATGGATGTCTATACCCTCGCCTATAATATCGCCGACAGTCATCCTCGGATTCAGAGAAGCATACGGATCCTGGAATATAATCTGTGCTTTCTTTGTAAAATCAACTTTCTGTTTTCTATCAAGCTTGTGGACATCCATTCCATCATATAACACTTCACCGCCTGTTGCGGAATACATACCTATAACAGTCCTTCCGGTAGTAGTTTTTCCGCATCCGGACTCTCCCACAAGCCCTAATGTTTCACCCTTTTTTATGACAAACGAAACATCATCTACAGCCTTCAAGATGGAATTTTTACCAACCTGAAAATATTTTTTCAAATGCTTAACTTCTACAAGTTTATTTTCCATCTAATACACCTCCTCTTCCCACAGGAATGTCAACTTTCGGTGCATATGGATGATGAAGCCAGCATTGGGTATTATGCGTATCGCTTATTTCTGTAACATCCGGAGGTATCTCCTTGCAAATAGGCATACAATAATTACACCTGGATGCAAACGGACATCCTTTAGGAGGCGCCAAAAGATCCGGAGGTGTTCCGTGTATTGCAACCAAATCTTCCTTTTTTACGGAATCCAACCTTGGAACAGATTTCAACAAAGCCCATGTATATGGATGCTGGGGATTGTAAAAAATATCATCGATAGTGCCTCTTTCCACGATTTGGCCTGCATACATTACAAGCACATTTTTAGCGATATCCGCTACGACGCCTAAATCATGAGTTATCAGTATTATGGCAGTACCGAGCTTTTTCTGAAGTCCCTTCATCAAGTCGATTATCTGCGCCTGAATCGTGACATCCAACGCTGTCGTAGGTTCATCAGCGATCAACAACTTTGGATTGCATGCGAGAGCTATGGCGATCATCGCCCTCTGCCTCATTCCACCTGAAAACTGGTGTGGATATTCCCTTGCACGGCTCTCGGCATTTGGAATATCAACAAGTTTCAGCATCTTTACAGCCTCTTTAAGTGCTTCCCTTCTCGACATTCCATTGTGTATTATAAGACTTTCAGCTATCTGGTTGCCCACGCGCATGGTAGGGTTCAACGACGTCATCGGATCCTGAAATATCATACTCGCCTCGTATCCTCTGAACTGCTGCCATTCTTTTTCCGTAAATTTAAGAATATTCTTGCCATTAAAAATAATGTTGCTCCCTTCCTTTATCTCACCGGGAGGCACCTGTATAAGGCCCATTATAGATTTTGACGTTACAGTTTTCCCACATCCGGACTCTCCGACAATCGCAAGGGACTCGCCTTTCTGCAGCGTAAAGGATATTCCTCTTACGGATTGGACTTCTCCGGCATACGTATGATAAGAAACTCTTAAATTTTTAACTTCAAGCAAATTATCCATTTTCCATCCCCCCCTACTGACGAAGCCTTGGATCCAATGCATCCCTGAGTCCGTCACCAAGTAAATTAAATGAAAGCATTGTCAAGCTGATTGCTAAAGAAGGAATTAAAAGCTGATAAGGATAAAATCTGAAATTTGCCTGCCCTGAAGAAGCCATAGCGCCCCAACTCGTTTTCGGAGACTGGATGCCAAGGCCTATAAAGCTTAAAAATGCCTCACCGAAAATAAAAGATGGAATATCGAACGATACATACACGATTATAAGTCCAATCGTATTGGGTATCAGATGCTTCATAATGATCCTCATTGGATTCGCTCCCAAAGCCTGCGCCGCGAGGACGTATTCGGATTCCTTAAGCTGCATTATCTGCCCTCTTATTATACGGGCAATCCCTGTCCACCCGGTTATGCACAGTGCTATTATAAGCGCACCCATTCCCCTTCCAAGAACAAGGGAAACTAAAATAACCACTATCATGTAAGGAATGCTTACTATTATTTCGACGATCCTCATCATTATATCATCGACTAATCCGCCAAAATATCCAGAAATGCCTCCATACATACTACCTACCAGTATTTCGATGAGAGTTCCGACAATGCCGATCGTGATGGATACTCTTCCGGCCATCCAAGTCCTTGCGAACATATCCCTTCCAAGGTTGTCCGTCCCGAACCAGTGATCCCCAAAAGGCATCCTATTAGGTATTTGCATATTCTGAGCTCTATAAGAATACTTTGTCAAGTGCGGGCCTATAATACAAAGAAGTATTATCAATAAAAGCAAATACATAGAAAACGTGGCGACTTTGTTTTTCTTCAGCCTTCTCCATGCATCCTGCCAGAATGTTATATTCGGCCTTACGATAATATCCGCATCGGCATTTTCACAGCCTATTATCTTAAATTTATCCCTGTCTATATCAGTCATTGATAAGCCCACCTACCTCTTTCCGCCTGTTATTCTTATTCTTGGATCTATAAATATATATAGAATGTCCACAACAAGCAGTGAAACAATATATAAAAATGCAAAAAATATAGTCGTCGCCATAATAATCATATAATCCCTGTTTGTTATGCTATTCACATAATACTGGCCCAATCCCGGTATCGAAAACATCATTTCGATAACGAATGTCCCCGTTATGATACTCGCTATCTGAGGTCCAAGTATTGTAACTATCGGGAGTATGGCGTTCCTTATAATATGCTTCCATATGATTCCTATTCTTGGAACACCCTTCGACTTTGCAGTCAGTATATAATCCTGATTTATCACATCGAGCACAGATGTCCTCATATATCTTGCATATGTCGCTATGCTCACAAAGCTGAGGGCAATAGTTGGAAGTATTGTATATTTTAATCCTGCAAACCAAGAAGTACCTTTTGAATACCATCCCATCGTCGGGAAAATTCCCCCGAGGAAATACTGCATCAAAGCCGCGATTACAAAATTAGGTACTGATACGCCTATAATAGCGATAAATATAACAAAGTAATCCACCCATGTATTCCTTTTGAATGCAGCGAGTATTCCGAATATAAGCCCTATGACAAGGCCTACAAATACGGATTGAAGCCCCAGCCTTGCAGATGCGGGGAATCTTTCCTTGATCGCGTCATTGGCTCTAAGGCCCGGCGTATCCACTGATTCTCCGAGGTCTCCCTTTAAAATCTGTTTTAAATATTTTACATATCTTATGTGGATTGGCTTGTCTAATCCGTACTGAGCCATAATGTTTTTCTTTATCTGGGGCGGCAATTTCCTGAAAGATACTTCGATCGGGTTTCCAGGCAGTGTATTCATAAGAAAAAATGTTATGGTAATAACCACCCACATTGTAACAATCAGGTAACCTATCCTTTTTAGTAAATACTTAAACATATATTGACCCCCTTAAAAATACAGTAATAACAGGGTGCTTATAACACCCTGTTATTACCTAACATCAATTCTATTGCCTTCCCTGAGTGTAAGCCGTCTTAAGGTTGTAAATCGGCCCAAACAGCGGCAACTGAAGGTCTTTAACATAAGGATAGGAGAAGAAATTACTATCTTGATAGTACATCGGTGAAATCACCGCATCATCGATCAATAATTTCTGTTCGCACTGTTTGAATATATCAAGCCTCTTGGCATTGTCCTGTTCTTTTGATACCTGATCTATCAAAGCATCATAATCCTTGTTTTCGTATTTAGAAGAATTCGTTCCGCCAGGAGCAGCATTTGCAGATGTCCACATATCAAGGAACGTCATAGGATCGTTATAGTCGCCTATCCATCCCATCGCTGAAATCTGGAACTGTTCATTATCGACTCTCTGCTGGAATTGAGCAAAGTCTGTAACTGCATCCTGTTTGACTTCTTTTATTCCAAGATTTTTCTTCCACTGGTCTGCCAGGTAATCAAATGTATCTTTATCCAGCTGTGTAGTTCCTGAACTTAAGAATGTCACAGTGATCTTTGACGGATCGGTATCTTTTCCGAGAGCCTGCAGGCCCTTTGTCAAAAGCTGCTTCGGATCATCCTTTATATCCTTCAATTCTTCAGGAACCTTTGTCCTGTATTCATCATTACCTATAAGCAATCTGTTCGGCACCCATCCGTATGCAGGAGCGCCGGCTTTTTCAACATTTTTTACGAATGTATCTTTATCCCATGCAAGGGAGAACGCCATCCTTACATCCCTGTTTGTAAACAAATTTTCTTTATCCTTTGTATTAAAGAATATATAACTTGTTGCAGGTGTGAAACCGTATTGATACTGAAGCTTTTTCTCATCCGCAAGCTTCTTGTATTGGTCTTTATATTCACCAGTAGCGCCTGCAGCATCCAATTCTTTTGTATCGAATGATTTCATCCTGGCATTTCTGTCCTGGATGATAGGCAAATTGACTGTTTCAAGTTTTACCTTGGAAGCATCCCAGTATTGAGGATTCTTCTTCAAAACTACTCTAGTTCCTTTTGTCCACTCTGAAACCGTATACGGTCCGCAATAAACAAGCTTTGAAGGATCCTGGCCATAAGTTTCGCCTCCGGCTTCTACTATATCCTTCCTGAGTGGAAGCAGCCCCTGCATTCCTAACATCTTGTCGAAATAAGCAACAGGTTTCACAAGCTTAACTTCAAGTGTCTTATCATCTGTTGCCTTTATTCCTACCGCATCTGCACTGCCCTTTCCGGCATTAAAATCAGCGGCGCCGACTATCTTATCGGTGATCAGATATGAATAACCTGCTTTTGTAGCCGGGTCAAGCAGCCTCTTCCATGCATACTCATAATCGCCTGCGGTTACAGGTTTATTATCGGACCATTTGTAATCCCTCAAATGGAATGTCCATGTAAGCCCGTCAGGTGAAACATCCCAGCTCTCGGCACCTGCTTTTTCTATTATATCTTTCTCCCCGTCATTTGTAACCCTTATCAATCCTTCCTGTGTGTTAAGCTGTACCGTTGCAGAATAGACATCAGTAGTTTTTGATGAATCCAATGTCTTTATTTCAGTAACAAGCGGTACGTTCAGATGCTGGTCGGCATCGAGTTTTGCGCTGCCTTGGTCGCCAGACGGAGTTTTAGGCTTGTTGCAGCCTGTCAGAGCAACTGACGCAGCCATGACCAGTACAAGCAATAATGCCAGTACATTTTTCTTTCTCATATAATTTCCCCCTTATAAAAATATATATAATAAGTAACAATACTTATTATTCCTGTTTAAAATTGTTATATAATTTATATAATATAGTTATAAAATATAATTAAATTTTATATATGCCATAATGCAATTCAATTATAGAATCAAATCTGGCGGCACATATAATTTGCTTCTAAGACATGAATATTTTTTATAGTTTATTCATATTTTTGTATATTTTATGTCGTTTCCATTTATATTATGATTATATTATCACACCACAATTCATGTGTCAAATGGTAAATTAAAATCCGCAATAATAAAATTATAACTAATATTCAGAAATTGCATACACCGCTTCTATCAATATCGGATGCTATCTTCAAATTCATTTTACAACATATTGATGACATTTATTCATAATTTAAAATATCTGACGGACGATAATGCATAATTTTACCGACTATAAATACATTTGTACGCCTGAGGCAGATAAAAACGGTATTAAACTGCTTCGATTTCCCAAATTTTATGGTACTCATTGCGTCGTTTTAAAAATCACAGTATTAGCAGTTTTATATATTACGAATTTCAAATTACAAATAAAGGCAGGCTATAGGGCATATTTTATATTCTTCGAATGATAATACGCCAATCAGGCCATAAAAGTTGATACAATTCGATAAAATATTGATATAATAATTAAAAGAAATAATAAAAATATAAGCAGGTCATATTCAGACTATTTGAATTCCTCAAATATAAAATATGTGCCTGTACAAGGAGGTTTTTAAATGAAAAAATACAATGTCGCAGTTGTGGGAGCTACAGGTATGGTCGGCAGAAAAATGCTGCAGGTACTTCACGAAAGGGACTTCCCTATCAATAATTTATATTTATTTGCATCAAGTAAATCCGCCGGCACCATTTTAAAATATGGTGGGGCTGAATATAAAGTTGAAGAACTGACTGAAACATCTTTTGACAGGAGCATAGATATAGCGCTGTTTTCCGCAGGCGCTTCCACAAGTTTAAAATTTGCACCGATTGCCGCAAGGGCGGGTACGGTAGTCGTGGATAACAGCAGTGCATGGAGAATGGACGACTCGGTTCCTCTTGTAGTACCGGAGGTAAATCCCGAGGATGTAAAATGGAACAAGGGCATCATAGCGAACCCAAATTGTTCGACTATACAGGCTGTTGTTGCGCTTAAACCGCTCAACGACAAATATAAGATCAAAAGGATAGTTTATTCTACATACCAATCCGTATCGGGAGCAGGTATGGGAGGCTACATGGACCTTCTTAACGGATACAAAAATGAACCTCCAAAGAAATTTCCATATCCTATTGCCGGCAATTGCCTGCCGCATATAGATTCATTCCTTCCAAACGGTTATACCAAGGAAGAAATAAAAATGGTAAATGAAACGAGGAAAATACTCCATGATAGTTCGCTCAGGATAACGGCGACGACTGTCAGAGTCCCCGTATTTTATTGCCACTCTGAATCTATAAATGTGGAATTTAAAAATGATTTCGATATAGGCGATTTAAGAAAACTTCTTTCGAATTCGAAGGGACTGGTTGTTATAGACGACCCTTCAAAGAGCTGCTATCCTATGCCGGTATACTGCGCAGATAAGGATGAAGTCTTCGTCGGAAGGATAAGAAGGGATGAAAGCATAGAATACGGAATTAACATGTGGGTTGTTGCAGACAATGTCAGAAAGGGAGCTGCGACAAATGCTGTGCAGATCGCACAATTATTGATAAAATAATAAAAAGAAAGGATGGTTTAAATTGAGTTTATTTACAGGATCAGGTGTTGCGCTTATAACACCATTTACTCAGGATGGAGTGGATTTTAAAAAACTCGAGGAACTTCTTGAATGGCATGTCAAAGAAGGCACCGACGCCATCATCATCTGCGGTACGACCGGAGAAGCTTCGACGATGACATTGAAAGAGCGCAAAGATACTATAAAATTTACAATCGAGGTTATAAACAAAAGGATACCCGTTATAGCAGGCACGGGCTCGAATAATACGGCATCTGCCATAGAGATGAGCAAATGGGCCGATGAAGCCGGAGCAGACGGTTTGCTTGTAATAACGCCTTATTATAACAAGACTACTCAAAAAGGGTGTATCGAGCATTTCAAAGCAATTGCTAAAGAAGTTAAAAAGCCTATAATAATATACAATGTGCCATCGCGTACCGGGCTCAATATTTTACCTGAAACATTATATGAGCTTTCCAATGTCCCAAACATCTCGGGAGTCAAAGAGGCCAGCGGCAATATATCCCAGATTGCAGCCATAGCCGGGCTCTGCCGCGATAAGCTCGACATATATTCCGGAAACGACGACCAGATAATCCCCATACTTTCATTAGGGGGCAAAGGCGTGATATCCGTTTTGGCAAACATACTTCCAGGCGATACCCATAAGATGACTGCAAAATTCTTTGAAGGCGACTTAAAGGGAGCGCTGAAATTGCAGCTTGATATGTTCCCGCTAATCAAGGCATTATTTATTGAAACAAATCCTATCCCTGTCAAAGAGGCCATGAATCTCATGGGTATGAATGTAGGCAAGCTACGGCTTCCATTGGTTAATATGTCGCAGAAAAACCTTGAAGTGCTAAAAGACAAGATGAATGCCTATGGCATAAAAACACAGGAGTGATAGAATGATCAATATTCTTTTAAACGGCTGCAACGGCAGGATGGGACAGGTAATAACAAGGCTTTCAAATGAAGATTCCGAAATTAAAATAACTGCGGGAGCAGATATCTGCCCGGATAAAATAAAGAATAATTATCCTGTTTACCATGCATTGACTGATGTAAAGGAAGATGCTGATGTAATAATCGATTTTTCAAATATAAAAGCTCTGTCTCTCCTCCTTTCGTATGCAGTCGATAAAAAAAAGCCGGTGGTTATCTGCACGACGGGGCAGACAGCCAGGGATAAAGAACATATTTCAGATGCATCTGAAAAAACCGCCATATTGACATCTGCGAATATGTCCCTCGGAATAAACCTTTTGATGAATCTGGTAAAGACTGCCGCCTCCGCTCTCCAGGATAGCTTCGATATAGAAATAATTGAAATGCATCACAACCAGAAGGCAGATTCTCCAAGCGGCACCGCCCTGGCCATCGCCGATGCTATAACCAAATCCATATCGTCTCCTATGGAATATGTTTTTGGGAGGCATTCAAAAACACAAAAAAGGGCCAAACATGAAATAGGAATACATGCCATACGCGGAGGAAATATCATAGGGGAGCATTCGGTTTTATTCGCAGGCATGGGAGAGGTCATAGAAATAAAACATTCAGCCATATCAAGAGATGTATTTGGCATAGGAGCTATAAAAGCCGCAAAATATTTGTACAATAAGAAAACAGGGCTCTACAGCATGGATGATGTGATAAATAACAGGTAAAAGCCATTATATGGTACCCCTGTTCAGGTAAAATCATCACTATGCTTTAATTCGATTCGTGATATGAAATCAGTATAAATAGAATTATGTTATTTGAGCAAGGTGTGTGAAATGAATTCAAATAGATTTATAAATAAAAAAGTTCAATCTATACAATTGTCGCCTATAAGAAAATTTTTTAATTTGGTATCGGAGGTGCCCGGAGCCATATCCTTGACGATCGGGCAGCCTGACTTCAATACGCCTGAAAGCATAAAAAGCGCAGGTATAAATGCCATCAGAAACAATTATACAAAATATACCCATAATCAGGGAAGAGAAGACCTGCGGCAGGAACTTGGCAAATATTTGAAAAGCCATTATAATATATGCTATGACTATGAAAAAGAGATAACCGTTACGGTAGGTTCCGGTGAAGCGATAGATGCCGTCATCAGGACTATTGTTGACGATAATGATGAAGTGCTCATCCCTTCACCAGGATATGTGGCATACGGCGCCTGCGTAACACTGGCGGGAGGAATTCCAGTATATGTGCCCCTGTATTTTGACGATTCGTTCAAGCTTAAGGCAGATATACTGGAAAAGTATATTACACGCAAAACAAGGGCCCTTATACTTTCTTACCCTTCAAATCCAACCGGTGCCACTATGGATATGGATGATCTGTCGGGAATAGCGGACATAGCAAAAAAATACGATCTTTTTGTGATATCCGATGAAATTTACAGCGAATTGACCTACGGAAAAAAGCATGTATCCATTGCCTCCATAAGCGGAATGAAAGAAAGGTCCGCGGTGATAAACGGGTTTTCCAAAGCTTATTCCATGACTGGCTGGAGGCTTGGATATGTAGCCGCCCCATCCCGTATCATGGAGCAGATAGTAAAGGTTCACCAGTATGACGTAACATGCGCCCCATCCATAAGCCAGGCTGCCGGCATCGAAGCGTTAAAAAACGGGAATAAATATATATCCCTTATGGTCAGCGAATATGACAGAAGAAGGCAATATTGTTACAATCGGTTAAGGGCTATGGGCCTGCTGTGTTTTAACCCCGATGGCTCCTTCTATATCTTCCCTGAGATAAAAAAATACAACATGCCATCGGAGGAGTTCTGCCGGAGACTTCTTTATGAAAATAAGCTGGCGGTTGTTCCAGGTTCCGCATTTGGCATTTACGGGGAAGGCTATATAAGGATATCCTATGCTTACTCGATGGATGTGCTTGAAGAAGGCCTCGACCGTCTGGAAGAGTTTATAGAAAAATTAGAGTGAGGACATTTTTGCTGATTCAAAGACGAAAGGAGATATACATTGGATAAAGAATTGGAAAATAAAAAATATGATTTTACAAACCCTTATGACATAGCGAGATATATAAAGGATGCGAAAAAAGCTACCCCCGTCAAGGTGTACGTCGACGGCACCATAGGGAATTGCGACTTTAAGAATATTACGGCTTTCGGAAATGGCGCTTTCTGGATACTTTTTGGCGAGCTCAATGAATTGCAGTTATTTTTAAATGAACATAAGGATAAAATAAAAAAATATATAATAGACAGCGACAGGCGGAATTCTGCAATACCCCTTTTGGATATAAAGAATTTAGACGCCCGAATAGAACCCGGTGCGATAATAAGGGACAAAGTAAAGATAGGTAAAAATGCTGTAATCATGATGGGCGCCGTAATCAATATAGGCGCTGAAGTAGGCGCTGGGACAATGGTTGATATGAATGCGGTCGTAGGTGCCAGAGGAAAGATAGGTAAAAATGTACATTTAGGAGCTGGCGCAGTGATAGCCGGAGTACTGGAGCCCCCGAGCAGTACGCCGGTAACCATTGATGACGATGTCTTAATAGGCGCCAATGCAGTTGTGCTCGAGGGCATACACATAGGGCAGGGAGCTGTTGTTGCGGCAGGCGCTGTCGTAACCAAGGATGTAAAACCTTATACGGTAGTTGCAGGAGTACCTGCCAAAGTTATAAAATCCGTCGATGCCAAAACAAAGGACAAAACAAAATCGATGGATGATTTGAGAAAATAAAAGGCAGATTTTTACTGCCTTTTATTCCTCTTCTTCAACTTTTTCCATTTTTGAAATGGAAACCTCATAGGCTGTTTTTGTCAGGACTTCGTTATCTGAAATTTTTTTCTGATATTCCCTGCTCTGTACCCTTCCCCATATTCTTATGTGATCACCAACATTTAACTTTTCAGAGAATCTGGCATTTCTGCCCCATGCTATCGCCGGTATGTAATCGGATTTGTTATAAGGCCTGTTTACAGCTATAAGCATATCGGTTATTTCTCTTCCAAATGGAGTCGTCCTGTATACAGGTTTTTTACAAATATACCCGTCCAAAAAAATCTGATTTGGATTTTTAGTCTTTTCATCGGTAAAACTTATGTCCCTTGCAAAAATCGTGAGTATTAACCGGTTGCCCCCATCGGCATATTTGTTATACGACCTCAATTGTCCTTCCACTATTACATTTTTACCTACATCTACACTCGAGCTTTCAATAAGCCTTTCTGAAATCGTCACAGGAAGTATATCGGCCGCTTCACTTAATCGTGGAACCTCAATAGTGAAATTATAAAACCCCTCCCCATACATTTCATGACTAAATTCTGGCTTAGATGCAATTTTACCTTCTACATATATTTTATTTGAGGTTATTACATTATCGGCCATTCCCCTCTCTCCCTTCGTATTTCTACATTTTTAATAAATCTATGATATACTTATTCGTATATCTTGTTTTTTATGAAGATTTTTTGATTATATTTTTTACTTTGTTAAATTCCCCAATATTTTTCCGTCAAGTATATCAACTATTTTTTGTCTTAAAAAATTATATTTGCGGCTGCAGAAAATCAGCAGTATGTCTTTTTCTCCCAAAGAATTGATTATATGATTTACGGGCGACAAATCTTCTCCCAGAATCTTTATTTCAGCATCATGATTTCCTATCGAATTATGCAAAATATCAGCATATTTCATATGGTCGGCATCTGCAAGAAGAAATATATTTTTAATTTTCAGTATCAGAGTCCATGTTCCGATCGATTCAAGTATATCTTTATTTATTTCAAAAGAATTTTTAGCATCTAAATCAAAAATCAAATAAATATTATCATAAGGTAAATTTGGGATTGATTCAAAGCCGCTTTCAAAGCTCAATATATTATCGCATATGTTATCGATAATCATATATCCATGTTCATATAATATTTTAAAACCTGTTTTATCAAGTGAAGAAAAATTAATTCCCGTCTTCACCAGGTTCATAGATATACCAAGAATCAAGGCCGTCGTAATTGCAGCAAGCCCGTTATAAACATTATACTGTCCTGCCGATTTTAAAGTGATAGGAATTTCCATGGGCTCAATTATATCACCGCTATACTGCATTATGGAGCGTTGTATACAGTAACAAAAGTCAATCTCCCTGCCGTATTCAACACTCGAAGCCGTAACAGTTGCCTTATTCCCGAGTCCATAAGTATAAAGATAGGTATTTTCCAAATTGATAATAATATTCTTCCAATGCTTATCATCTGTATTTAAAATAACAGTTTTTGTTTTATTTGCCGAGTTTATTATCGAGTTTATCCTATTTATACCTTCAGGGCTGCTTTCATAAGTACCATCAGATATACTACAATGAGTCAAAATATCAAATCTAATGCTCTGATATCTGTATTTTAAGAAATCTTCATCCATTTCAACTATTATGATATCATTAATGGGATGTTTTTTTAATATTTTATTTAATTCAATTTTCGGCAAGTTTTTATCATTTACTACACTATTTTCATTGTTTATGATTGATACATGCAACCCTGAACGGTTAAATATGCCAAATAACATGTTAATTGTCGAAGTTTTCCCGTTTGAGCCGAAAACTCCTATAGTTAAAACTTCATTTCCCAAAGATGAAAGCATATATTAACACTCCTTAAAATCATTATAGCTGTTATATTATGGTAAATGAGCTGAGCATTTGTATAAATAATATACTCAGCATCTTTTATATAGTTTATAGTGTACAGTATGCTTATTTTTATTCTTAACAGCTATATCAGGAGTTACTTTAATAGTTTTTGCATTCCCGTATTGTCTACATAGTAATTTTCTTTATACAAAAGGTCGGAAACTTTAATAAATTTATATCCATCCTTGCTCAAGCTATTTATGATTTCAGGCAGAGCGTTAACAGTAACCTTCGAATTGGTATGAAAAAGTATGATTGAACCGTTATTTGCTTTCGAGATCACCCTGTCCGTGACATCCTGCGCATTTTCCCCTTCTGTGTCCAATGAGTCTATATTCCATTGTACTATAGTATAATGCATTTCCTTTGCTGTTGAAATAACTTCATTATTATATTCACCATACGGCACTCTAAGGAGGTTCGTTCTTTTGCCCGTTATCTTCATCAAGCATTCTTCGGCGTTTTTAATTTCATTTTTTATTTTTTCCGAAGGTATCTTTGTCATCTTTATATGGGTTGTTGAATGGTTTCCAATCTCATTCCCGCTCTCATTAATCGCTCTAACTGCATCAGGGTATCTTTGGGCCCACGTGCCAAGTACAAAAAACGTTGCCTTGGTATTATGCCCTTCCAGTACGTTCAATATTTCGTTTATATACTGATCGCCCCAACCCACATCAAATGTCAATGCGACTCTTTTTTCTTTTATATCCACTGAATATATGGGCATCTCACTATCATTGTTTACAAAATAACTGAATACGCCTGTTTTCAGATTGACCTGATATATTAAGGAAATGCAAATTATTGCAAATACAATAGCCACGCTTATTATTGTCCTTTTTCTGATTACAATAATATTCAAAGCAAACCCTCCAATAATTTATACTTATATATTTATACTACTTCATGGGCCAATTTATAACGCGCTTCAAACCGGAATTGCTATTTTAACATGAGCAAAACCATGCGCTATATCCGGTATTAATATGATGCGGAAAAACCTTTTTTATTTTATTTCGTCAAATGTATACAATGAGTGATTATGGCAAAAATAAATAATGTAACAGGTACAAAAGATAAAACCACATATACAAAAGACAAAGCGGGATATTCCCGCTTATTTTTTCTGACTGGCAGGCAAAAGTAAAACTTGTAAAATATAGATAAAATATATGTATATGCTAATATGATATTATTTATACATAATAGACATAATATAACTATCATATTTTTTATAAAATGGGATAAATTAATAATAAACCTAAGATTATTATTAAATACTACAATGTATAAAAGGAGGAGAGTTTATGGCATTAGGTCAAAATTCTTCAGGAAGGACACAGTTGGTGCCGGATGTGCATCACACTCTTGATAATATAAAATATGAAATAGCTACAGAATTATCTATACCAGTACATCAGGGTTCAGAAGATTACTGGGGAAACATAACTTCAAAGGACTGCGGCAAAGTCGGGGGCATAATGGTAAAAAGGATGATAGCTCTTGCAGAGAAAGAGCTTTTAGGCGGCAAGCAGCTCGATAAAATATAATATTCAACTAAAATTGGCCTGAATCCAGGCCAATTTTAGTTGGCGGGTAAAAAACATGCCGTACAAAAAATGGTACGGCATGTTTTTTATTCGACTATTGTTTTCTCAATATCAATAAAGCCGCTGGCAACATCAACGGATACGTTGTCTCCGTCCACCTCCACAGTTCCATAGCCTGTCTCAGTTGAAATAAAGCTTTTATAACTATTGCTGTTATTTGTTCTTACATACAGCGTTTTTTCGATATTATCGTATCTTACGCCGGTAAAGCCAAATATCAGCGAATATGATGCCACGGCGCGCGCATACCAGTTCCCACACTCATATTCATCGAAGGGATTGCGTACGGTGCCGTCATACCTTCTGCGGCAACTTCTGACTATATCAAGGGCCTCTTTTGTATAGCCCTTGATCAAAAGATGGGATGCAACCTGGTATTCGATTCCCATCCAAACCTCGTCGCTGTATACGAATGGGAGAGAAGGCTTGCCGCCTTTGGGCCATGTACAGAGAAGCAATCCGGCTTCGTTGCCGAGGGCGTATCCCGGACGTTGTGGATTGGCGTGAGATGACAGATTTTCTTTATAATTATACTTATATATGCTCAATAAATCTGACCTTAATTTATCGTCGTCGATAATATCGTCAAGGCCGCTTATTTCAGACAGCCAGACGCCGACTACACTATCCGACAGGCAGCCTGTTGCATACTGATATTTCGGACCCTCTCTTTCAAGCAATGCTTTATTTTCAGTATTTGCTCCTTCATATGAAAATTTGGTGTGCAAATTCCTATACATTACCTTCTGATAGAAATATTCGCCGTTGTATAAATTGTTTTCAACATATGATCTGCCTTTTTTATAAAGCTCGCTGTATAAATCATATTTCTCGCCGAGTGCCTGTGCCATTTTGCAGGCAGCCTTCAACGCTCCCAGATAAAACGACGAACACATCGCGTCAACTCCCCAGAATTCGATGTCATATGTATTATGATGAGGTTCGGTCAATACTCCGTTGCGATCCGGATCCCAGGTCTTTATGCAATAATTCAAGCTTTTGCATACCCTCGGCCATATGGTTTTCAGCCATAAATTATCTCCGCATATGCGCCAGTCGCGATAAACTTTGATAATTCCGCCGAGCTGCCCGTCGCTTGCAGCTCTAAATGTGTGCTTTGCCTTCCTGATAGGAAGATATGCCCTGAACTCCTGATGTCCGGTCAAATCATCCTGCATATCATAGAATTCGGTTTGCCTGAGACCTCGCTCAAGCCTGGGGAATAAATTGCATATGGTCTGCGCGTAATTCCATACATGAGTACATGAGCCGTGGCAGGAACCTTTGGTATCGCAGCAGCCTTCCCATCCCCATAGCCGGCCGTCTGCCTGCCTTAATATTGTCGGAGATTTCAATATCGACAGATTTGCTGCAACCGCTTCGATAATTTCATCGGGCAATGTGGTGTCATAAAAGTAATTTGTAAATTTTCTTGTATCCCGGTATAAAATATTATAATTTTTACACCATGCATCGTTGCATTCGTTGATATTCGAGAACACCGATGTATACCACGGCTTATAAGTTTCTTTTACGGAATCATCGCCGATATTCAAATCGGAATCGGGCACAAACCATGAAAGTTTTAATTTTATTTTCTTGTTTTCGCCACTTTTCAATTTAAATGGAACTGCTATCGTGCCTCCCGGTTCGGTGCCCCTTTCCGAATCCGGGTATTCTTTATTTTGATATTGGCCGGCGCTTATCCCATTCCAGAGCATCGTCATAGTGTCAAACCATCCGCCGCGAAACCATGCCGTATCAACATATGTATCCTCGTCATTTATGCAGGCGCAGAATGCCCCTTTATTGTACGGAGCTTTTTCTGAAGCCGACTGTTCAAGCACAAAACCGCCTTTTATCGCTCTTACCCTGCTGTCGCCGTCGATTTTCATGAAATTTACAGAATTAAAATAATAGACGGCTTCAATATCCGCACCGCCTATATTTTTAAAATTATATTCAAGAGCCGCAAACGGATAGCTTGATCGGTCCTCGCCATTAGGAATAAAGGGACTCCATGCCGTTATTTCCACGCTGACAGGCATAACATCGTCGCCGAGCGTTATGCTGGCAAAAGGGAAGTGCGAAGCAAACTCGCCCTTGATGAATCTGGGCAGTCCGTAATCTTTTCCGGATAAGCCAAGGCCCGAATCATTTCCACATGAAAAAATTTTATGTTTTGCCACCGGCGCCTCGATAACCTTTGATCTTTTATTGTTTTCATCCTTTACCGTAAGGACGCTGAAAATATTAGGCTCAAAATTAATATTTGGACGGTTGCGTACCGATATGCTGCTTAAACTGCCGTTTCCGCATATGCAAATCATACCGGCGCCTATACCTCCTAAAGGATAAGATATATTCTCAAGTGAATCGCCTTCATATTTTTTCATATTGCATTCAACTCCTCCTTTATAGGCGGGTACATATTTTATATTTGAAGAATATATATACCCCTTTTATATACTTTTTTTTTATACTATGTTTGTTATAATGTATATGGAGAATATTTTGCAAGCTTTACAATTGAAAGTATAATATATATTTGTTGATAATAAAAGTTAATATTGATTCAAGGGGATTATATTATGGATGAGATTACACAAGAACTTGCCGAAAATAAGCTTCTTCTTTTGTATATATTTAATAAAATAAAAAATCCGATAACAAATGCTAAAATCATAGAGATTGTTCTGGATAACAATCTTATAAACTATTTTTTGCTTCAGCAGTATCTAAGCGAGCTTGTTTCATCAGGATTTTTAAAAACAATTATAGAAGACAAGAAAAAATATCTTGCCATTTCTCCCTCCGGTCAAAAGGTACTCCAATATTTTGAGGACAGGATATCGACCAAGAAAAAGGATATTGTCCGGTTGTATTTTAAGAAGTATCCTGATTTGTTAAAAAAGCAGCTTGATATAAACGCTGATTACTTCCCGGCTAAAGACAATAATTTTATAGTAAGCTGCAGTATATTTGAAAATGGGTCGACTCTATTCGATTTTAAGTTATCGGTAAAATCCGTGGCAGAAGCCAAAAAAATCTGCCGCTCCTGGAGGCTTAATGCCTTAAAATACTATGATGATTTTCTAAAAGTCCTTAAACATTAGCATCTCCAATGTAAACAATCGATGCAGGCTCCCTACCGACTTTTAAGCTGCATTTTATTTTTCCCGTATCCGCATCGATGGCGGATATGCTGCCTTCATCGATATTGGTTACATAGATGGTGTCATCCTCTCCAACCGTTATTCCCCTTATGGATTTTTCAAGCTTGAGTATTTTATTTACTTCAAATCTGTTAAGATCGATTTTATATATATCACAGCTCAGCATATTCGAGACATACAATGTCTGCTCATCGTATAGCGCAGTAAATTGGACCGGCATCTTGCCAACGCCTATGCTTTTTATGACATTGAAATTTTTAGTAGATATAACCGATACAGTTCCATTTTTGTCAAACCCCATATAACTATTTAAAACATATAAAAAATGTCCGTCCAAAGAGGGTATTATATCCATAGGGCATTTTCCGGTTTTGACGCACAAAACCTTTGAATTGGTTTCAGTCTCCATTACAGATATGCTATCGCTCCCCATATCCGCACTATAAACATATCCGCCGTCAGGACTTATGCATAACCCATGGGGCATTGCACCGACAGTAATCTGGGCCGCTATTTTTTTTGTATTTGAATCTATAATGCAGACAGAATCGGAATCAGCATTAGTCACATAGATATATGCCCCATCTTTCCCAAACACCATATCATTGGGATGATTACCGGCAAAAAAAGAATCCGTTAATGTAAAATCGTCCATATTTATAACCGATATACTGTCATCGAAACAGTTGACACAGTAAACGCACCTTTTGTCTTTATGGACTTTTAAACTATGAGGGCCTATCAAAGGCTTTTTAAAAGGCATATTGATATTGCCATACTTTTCATGCGCTGATTTCAGATGTATCCTTTTTATTTCAGCAAAACTTTCCGAATCCACGATGGAAACCGAGTCGTCGCTCATATTAGACACTAAAAGTATATCCCGCATATGTGACCATCTTTATATAAATTATATTATATTTTATGTAACAATTTGAATTTAGTTACATAAAACTGCATTTCTAATGTACGATCCGGTTGCAAGATATACCGATCCCAAACCTTTGCAACGCATCTATGCTTTAAATATAAAAGCAAAAGCATTAGCTGCTTAAAGGTTCCACTTGCCATTCCCTTCCAAGCAGCTAACGGTTGCCCTGCCTTAACTATTCAGGTTTTTAAGCCTTTCAAGGACTTTATTCATCATTTCCTGATATTTTATCTTTTTGGATTTTTCCTGTTCAACGATTTTTTCCGGGGCCTTTGATAAAAATTTTTCATTGCCCAGCTTATTATTGACCCTTTTTAATTCGCCGTCGAGCCTCTCCTTCTCCTTAGTCAGCCTCTCTATCTCCCTTTTGATATCTATAAGCTCCGAAAGAGGCATATAGATTTCGGCTCCCTGGATTATCACGCTTACTGAATTTTGAGGTATATTTTCCTTTGTGCTTGATACATCTATACTGCTTGCACTTGCAAGTTTCTCAAAAAACCTCTTTCCTTCGGTCATGGCATCAAATGTACCGCCATTGTGAGCTACAATGATAACCCTTGCCTTTCTTGAAGGCGAAACGTTCATTTCCGCCCTTACATTCCTTATACCCTTTATTGCATCGATTATTGCATTCACTTTCGTCTCCGAATCACCATCGATGGCCGATTCATGAAATTGCGGCCATTTTGACGTGATTATAGGTTCATTGTCTGCTGTTAAGTGATCATATATTTCTTCTGTAATAAAAGGCATGAATGGATGAAGAAGCTTTAAAATCCCACGAAGAACATATAAAAGAGTATACTGTGCTGCTTTTTTTGAATTTATATCCGTCCCATACAGCCTCTCCTTTACCATTTCAATATACCAGTCACAAAACTCAGACCATGAAAAATCATATATTTTCTGCGCTGCTATTCCAAGTTCAAATTTATCCAGATTCTCTGTAACTTCTTTTACCACTCTGTTAAATCTGCTGAGTATCCACTTATCTTCAATAACTAAGTTATTTTCAACTTCTTCTTTTTCGATATTCATTTCATCCAAGTTCATTATGACAAACCTTGACGCATTCCATATCTTATTTGCAAAATTTCTTGCAGCCTCAACTCTTTCCATATAGAATCTCATATCGTTTCCCGGACTGTTTCCGGTAATCAGCATGAACCTTAATGCGTCTGCACCATATTTATCGATTACATCTAACGGATCTATGCCATTACCCAGGGACTTGCTCATTTTTCTTCCTTCTGAATCCCTTACGATACCGTTTATATAAACATATTTAAAAGGCACTTCCCCCATCGATTCGATTCCTGAAAAAATCATTCTTGCCACCCAGAAAAATATGATATCATATCCTGTCACGAGCACATCCGTTTTATAAAAGTAATCGAGATCTTCTGTTTTTTGGGGCCATCCCAATGTTGAAAAAGGCCAGAGCGCTGAACTAAACCATGTATCCAGCACATCCGGGTCCTGCTTTATATTTGAAGAGCCGCATTTATCACATCTGCCGGGAGTATTTTTTGAAACGATTATATTTCCGCAGTCCATGCAATACCATACGGGAATCCTGTGCCCCCACCAGAGCTGCCTCGATATGCACCAATCCTGTATGTTCTCCATCCAGTTATAATATATCTTTGAAAACCTGTCTGGTATAAATTTTACTTTGCCCTCCCTTACGGCATCTATTGCCGGCTCTGCAAGAGGTTTCATCTTGACGAACCATTGTTTTGACAGCAGAGGCTCTATTGTCGTCTTGCACCTGTAACATTCTCCGACATCGTGGACATGGTCCTCGATTTTCACCAAAAGATTTAAATTTGAAAGCTCTGAAACTATTTTTTCTCTGGCATCATATCTGTCCATGCCTTGGTATTTTCCAGCCAGGCTGTTCATGGTGCCGTCGTCATTCATTACCCTTATCTGCTTTAGACCATGCCTTGTTCCCACTTCAAAATCATTCGGATCATGGGCGGGGGTTATTTTTACACATCCCGTTCCAAATTCCATATCGACATATTCATCCGCTACAATAGGTATTTCCCTGTTCATTATGGGAAGCATGGCAGTTTTGCCTATTAAATGCCTATACCTCTCATCATCAGGATTTACAGCCACAGCAGTATCGCCGAGCATGGTCTCCGGTCTCGTCGTGGCGATTGTTATATACTCGCTGCTGTCCTTTATCGGATATTTTATATACCAGAGATGCCCCGCTTGCTCGGTATATTCCACTTCTGCATCGGACAATGCAGTTTTACATCTGGGGCACCAGTTTATTATCCTGTTTCCTTGATATATAAGCCCTTTTTTATATAAATTTACAAAAACCGTTTTCACTGCATCGTTTAATCCTTCATCCATTGTAAAGCGCTCTCTTGTCCAGTCACATGAAGTTCCCAATTTTTGAAGTTGCTTTTTTATTCTCTCCCTGTATTTTTTTGTCCATTCCCAGACATAACCCAAAAAAGCCTCTCTGCCTATCTCTTTTTTCGAAATGCCTCTTCCCCTTAAATCCTCTTCCACTTTTACCTCAGTTGCGATGCTTGCATGATCTTCTCCCGGAAGAAATAGAGCTGAATAGCCTTCCATCCTCTTCCACCTGATCAATATATCCTGTAAAGTCACATTCAGAGCATGCCCTAAATGCAACTGACCCGTTATATTCGGAGGAGGCATTACAATAGTAAAAGGCTTTTTATCGCGACTTATACGTGGTGTAAAATATCCATTTTCAAGCCATGTTTTATAAATTCTTTCCTCGAATTCCTTCGGATTATACTTTTTAGCCAAATTAACATTCTCATCCATTTTTCTCTCTCCTTATCTTGTAAAAATAATCAGCATGCCCGCAATAACTAATATGAGTCCTGAAAGCTTTGCGGCAAGGACTGCCTTATCAGAAGGCTTTTTAATAAAAACGCTTAATACGGCCCTGCTTGCATATCCTAAAACCGCTCCCGCCACCAGAAATATTATAGACAAGATACTGAAAATTTCAAAGTGCAGCCCTATGTCGATCATGGCTATCTCCTTTCAAACTTAAAGCCTTTAAGGCAAATAAAAAAGCCCTTCGTCTGCAAGGACGAAAGACTTCAATCGCGGTACCACCTATTTTCCGGCACATGCCGGCTCTCAAACTGATAACGGTTCCCCCGTCAGGACCTACTGCTATTTCAGCCCTGAAGCTTTAAAGCTACATTCAATCGGCTTAGATTCAAAAGTGCCTTCCAGCCTGCGAGCACTTCTCTCTTTTGCCTGAAGCCGATTTACTCCTCTTTTTCATCGCCTTTATATATTATAATATACCCATATTTTTGAAAATGTCAACATCTTTATAGCTATGTAGAAGAAATGGCCATGCTTCCCATAGATTCCCATACCTTTTCAAATACCTCTTTCTTAATCTGCTCGTTTTTCCGACCGTTATATGGATTATTTACATAGCAATACCATTCGTCATAGCCGACAAGCAAAACCGCATGTTCTGAAAAAGTGGCTTTGATATCCTTCCCATCCTTTTCCCATGTCACAAATTTTTTTGCAACGTTATAATTTACCGTAACCCATACGACAACAGGGTTTCCATTCTGTATGCTTCTAAATAATGAATCGATACCCTTACCTGTTAAGTTTACAGATTTTCCAGGCATATATTTTTCAAGCAATTCCAACAAGGGCTTATCATAAACACCGTATCCAGGCTTCTTGCCTGTGATATCACCAACAAAGCCATAATTCGGATCTCCCCATCTGATTATATTCCCAGACTTATCGCGAACAAGAGGAGTACTGTCCTTTTTTACTAGCCTCGCGAGAGTCATTTTATCGGACTTGGCAATCCCCTTATATTTAAGGAGCATGGCTAAACTTGTGACCTCGCATCCATTGTACAATCCTGGATTTTGCTTAATAATCGGCACGTCAAGCAAACTGCTTTTATTTAGAGGAGGCTGAGTCGGCAATTCATCAGATGGATCGGCGGAAAAAGTATTTGCTTCATTCTTCTCCCTATTCTCATTATTATCATTCTTTTTCTTATCATCCGATGATATGTTTGTATTATCATTTTGTTTCTTTATATCTTGACTCTGGCCCTGAATCAATATACTCCTGTAGTTTATGGCCAGTGTAATCGCGATTATACCTATTACCATAGGTATAATCGGTTTTTTCTTCACTATAATATCACCTCGTTTCAAATAAATACATATAGAGAACAGTAAATCCGATTTTGTCAGTTGTAATATTATCTATAACCGATTATGTATTTATTATATACCGAAATTCATTCCCATGCGTATATAGTACATAACTTTTGCTGTTTTATTATTAAATGGATTTGTATTAAGAGATGTTTCTTTATTAACCTTCCCTGTGCCCTCACTTTTAGGCACATTCCCCAGTATGGCCATACCCTGCAATGCAACCATTACTGACCCTATCTCGGTAAAATAATATACGTCATAGTTACCTTGATAGACATAATCCCTTATCAGATTAGTCGATGCAGTCTCGCTGCCTGTAGAGCCATAACATATATCCTGCACGCCTTCCAATACATCTGATATTCCCATGGATGCGGCTGTCCCTCCGGAACCCAACGTTACCACATCCATTCAAGTGCTGACATTCAAAGATTCTCTGTAAAGTCTATCATGCTTATAGGGTTGCTACCAATACATAGATTAAACAACTCTATTATGCAGGTGTCCTTTATATAATCCCTGCCATGCACTGATATACCAAATGATCTATCGCTTCATTAACTGAAAACTCAACGAACTAGAATCCATAAAATCAAAACCTAAAGGACTAAGCTAATAGCTATAAATCATCAAATTCAATTAATCTTCTTAGTATCTTGATTTCAAATAAATATTGATATCAAGTTTTGAATTATCATTTAACTTAATAATATTAGCCCAAGAAAAAAATCTTGAATTTTGGGATTCCTTATATCTTTTTATTTCGGCATCAGTGATTCCAGTATACTCTTGATAAATATACATTGCATTTATAGCTCTTGATAAAGATTCTATATCTAAAACTGAAATTCCAATTTGTGATTTACAATCATCAAGTCCTAATTGGTAATCCATTATAAAAAGTGCTTGTTCTTTTTTTATTTCCTCTTTTAACCAATCTTTGGTCACCGTAATATTACCTGTTTCATCGGAGAGTGGTAATATAAAATTATAATCATTTTTTCGATTAGCGAAAAGTCTAATTTTTGTTGCAATATTTGGAATTGGATTCCCTGTATAATTCTCACAAATTATAATATTGAAAATAAATATTTTGGCTAAAGAGTTGATAATGCAATGCAAACAGCATATAATATATATGCAATGAATTGCAAAGGAGTTGATTATCGTGGCTAATACAACAAATTTCAGTGTCCGTATGGACAGCGACATCAAAAAACAGTGCGAGGCGCTTTATGGAGAGCTTGGCATGAATCTCACAACGGCCATTAACGTATTTTTGAGGCAGTCGCTTCGGTCGGGCGGTTTTCCGTTTGATGTGACGCTCAACACGCCGAATGCCGTTACCATCGCCGCCATGCAGGAAGCTGAGCGCATTGCCCGCGACCCCAACGCAAAACGCTACAGCGATGTAGAGGAAGCGTTGAGGGAACTTAAAAAATGAAATTGGATATTGTTTGGACATCCCAATTTAAGAAAGACTACAAGCTGGAGATGAAACGCAGGCAAAGCATCGATCTGTTGGACAATATCATTCGCCTGCTTGCCAAGGGCGAGCCGCTTTCAGAAACGAACCGCGACCATGCGCTATCTGGTAATTGGATAGGACATCGGGAATGTCATATTCAAAGCGACTGGCTGCTTGTGTACCGTGTGGAGAATGATATTCTTGTGCTGACACTGGCGCGTACCGGAACCCACAGCGATCTGTTTGGAAAATGAAGCGACGCCGTACTGGGGAAGCCTGTGCGGCGTTTTGCTTGCCTGTCAGCGGTCATACTCCCGATCCCGCCGGGATTCGGCCTTGACAAGCTGGTCGGAGGTTTTGCGTATTTTTCCCACGGCTTTGATGTCCTCGCGCATGGCCCGCATTTGCCGGTAAAGCTCGTTTTTGCGGGAGGTAAGGCGGTCAGCCTCGACCCGTCATTTTTTAGGATCAATAACTTCGCCGGATGCTTTCAGATCATCAAAATACTTAGCGGCTGCATCGAACAAAACCAGTTCAGCGCGATGCTTCTCTGAGAAGGTATCCCGCATATCCGGCTTAATACCGGAAAAACGTTTGTGGACGGCTTTGTTTTCGGAATATTGCTTCCACATGGAAATGCGCTCATTGAGTTTGGCAAGCTTCCGCTTTACTTGTGAATTTGTTATTTTACCCCTGTTGGCGGGTTTAGGTGCAGGTGAGCTTTGCGGAACATATCGGCTTATACCCCCTCCTTCACCATTCCCTACAAGCATCTTCATATGACCGGTAGGG
>ENA-UOOI01001348-UOOI01001348.1-fermentation-metagenome-genome-assembly--contig:-NODE-1348-length-26074-cov-3.802567_pt1 | contig 26074 bp, 21 predicted proteins | sample MGYA00245779_ERZ724027 | MGnify/ENA primary metagenome ERZ724027 (study PRJEB28704, sample SAMN03018318) | fermentation metagenome | biome: anthropogenic terrestrial biome; feature: soil; material...
TGTAAAATCTCTTTATGACGATGGGTTTGTTGCTGAGGGGATTGATGATCATCAAAAATTCTTTCAGAGCGGAAAAGCAGCATTTCTCTTTGGGGGCACCTGGGCGACAGGCGCTCTCGAACAAACGGAGAATCTGAACTTTGCCGCTCAGCCATGGCCGAAGCTTTTTGATAGTGATGTTTGTTGGGCGGACTCACATACATTGATTCTTCCGGTTAATCCAAGTAGATCGAAAGAGGATACAAAGGCAGCAGTTGAATTTATGGTGGACGCTTCAAAAGACGGTGGTCTTACCTGGGCAGGGTCCGGACAGATTCCTGCGAATAAGAATGTTCTTGACAGTCAGGAATATAAAGATATGCCTTATAGAAGCAGCTATATGTCGGAGCTTGATAAAGCAGTTCTGCCATCTAAAACTTCTCATTTCTATGCTATGAAATCAGGAATGATAGATAGCTTAAATACATTATGGTCTGGGCAGGCAGATGCAAAGGCAGCGATTGATTCTCTTTATGATCAGTTGAATTCCAGTCTGGAATAATTACCGGATATCTCATTGTGGGGGAGTCTTGTGGCTCCCCTGATTTCTTAAGAACAGGAGGGGATAGAGAATGAGTAAAGCCAGAAAAAGAAAATCATTTTTGACAGCAATGGTTTTCATACTTCCGTTTTTTATTTTATATACAGTATTTACTATATGGCCGGTGATCCGGGGATTTTACGTGAGTCTACATGAATGGGGCCTGATGGGGAAAATCAAGTATATAGGTCTTGATAACTATACCAAATTTGTTGGAGACAAGTTCTTCTGGGCGGCTTTGAGGCACACAGCTTTTTTTGCACTTATTACGACACCGATGCTGGTAATTACTTCTATGGTCTTAGCACTCTTGGCAAATCGAGTGACAAAAATGAAGAAGAGTCTCCGAATTATTTTCTACCTGCCAAGTGTTCTGTCTGTATCGGTTGCGTCTTTTATTGCAAAATATACATTTACCCCATACACCGGACTTGCCAATGGTATTCTCCATTCTCTCAAAATTCTGCCGAAATCAAAAGAATATCAATGGCTTCAGGATCCACACCTGGTATGGATCACAATTTCGATCATGACTGTATGGTGGACGATTGGTTTTTCAATGATGCTTTATATTTCGGCCTTACAGGATATATCTACGGATGTCTATGAGGCATCGGCAATAGATGGAGCTACAAAAACACAGCAGCTCTTTCGGATTGTTCTCCCACTGCTGAAGCCGACAACCTGGCTGGTTCTGTTACTTCAGGTTATAGCATGTTTTAAGGTTTTCGGGCAGATTTATATGATTACCGGAGGAGGACCGGCGTCAAGTACAAGGCCGTTAATTCAGTACATCTATGAACATGCATTTCAGAAAAATAATATGGGATATGCCGCGGCTATGTCTTATGTTCTGTTTGGGATTCTCCTGGTACTTTCTCTGGCACAGATAGTATTGCAAAGAAAGGGGGACAAATGAGTTATGAGAAAAAAGACTCCTGGTTATTGGATTTTAAATGTTGTCTCAATTCTTCTGGCGGCTGTTTTTCTTGCACCGATAATTTGGGCTCTGTTTGTTTCCTTTCAGCATGAAGGAAAGCAGATTCAGTCGGTCACAGACTGGTTTTCACCGCCATATACGATAAAGAATTATCCGGATATCATCATGAACTCCGATGTTCCTACCTGGCTTTTCAACAGTGTCATTATTGCTGTTGTTGTAACTATTCTGACAGTAGTAATTTCGGCGATGGCAGCCTATGCAATCGCAAAGATTCCATTTAAAGGGAGCCATGGACTTTTTGTCTATTTTCTGTTAGGTCTTATGGTACCCGGTGAGGCTACAATTGTTCCTTTATTCATTACAGTAAATAACATGAATCTGATTGACACTTATAAGGGTATGATTTTACCTTCGATTGCAGGTTCCATGAACTTGATTATCATGGTGACGTTTTTTAAAGGAATCCCCAGCGAATTATTGGATGCCGCTAAGATTGACGGGGCAGGAGAGGCAGCCACATTCTTTAAGATTGTCATACCACTTTCCAAAACTATTATTTCTACAGTGAGTATTTTTTCATTTGTAGGAAGCTGGAATAACTATCTGTGGCCGCTGCTTTGTGCGATGAACAGTGAACTTTTTACATTGCCTATCGGTATTCCGACTTTTGCAGGCACCTATACCATTGATTATGTAAAGCCGATGACGGCGAGCATGGTTGCTTCAATACCAGTGATTATTATTTACATTATCTTTGAAAAACAGATTGTTGCGGGAATCACAAATGGTGCGGTAAAAGGATGACCTGCCGTACTCAGGATCGTGAAATATGATTTTACTAGACTTACGTGGCCCGCGGGAGAGAGCCTGTGGGCAACTTGAATTCTATGTCACAAATTGTATAGAGTTGGACATTTGTCCACGGTATAATTAATTAAAAATTAACGGGAGAGGGTGACGATTCAATTGAAAGAAGAAAGTAAAACACAGAGAAAAAAGTATACGAAGGTTTTTATCGGAGCCGCTGTATTGATTTTTATTGCAGATTCAATTGGCCCGTTTGATATCACACTGCCGTTCGGCAAGGTTTCGATGTTCCCACTTATTTTCGCAGTTTTACTGGGAAGCCTGCTGGGTCCAAATGTATTAAAAATATATACAGAGGATGAATGTAAGGTGGCAAGTGATATGATTATGATTGTAATGGCTCCCTATATGGTAAAGATGGGAATCGGAGCCGGTCATAATCTAGGTGCTATCGTAGAGATGGGTCCGGCATTAATCTTACAGGAATTTGGAAATCTGGGCACGATTATCGTTGCACTGCCAGTGGCCCTTTTGCTGGGAATTAAGAGGGAATCGATCGGAGCCTGTTACTCCATCAACAGGGATGTAAATCTGGGACTTACGATGGATATGTGCGGGCCTGATGCAGCTGAAACAAGAGGGACCTTTGCAGTCTACATAACCGGTGCGGTTCTCGGGACAATCTTTTCAAGCATGATGGCGAGCGTTATCGCTTCACTAAATATTTTTCATCCTCTGTCACTTGGAATGGCAGCAGGGGTGGGAAGTACAAGCATGATGGCTGCGATGACCGGAACATTTTCAGGTATTTATCCTCAATATGCTGAGCAGATGACAGTTCTGGCCGGCACCAGTGATATGCTCAGCGGTGTGGACGGTGTTTTAATGGGAACCTTTATCGGGCTTCCGCTGACACGATGGTGCTATAACAAATTTGAACCAAAAGTCGCAAAACTGAGGAAGGAACCAAGTGAAGTTCTTAAAAGTGAAAAGGAAAAAAAGAAATCGGAGGCGGCCTCGAAATGAAAATTAAGGCAGAAATGTTAAAAGAAGTTATACTGCTCGCGGTCGGTCTGGTGCTGATGACGATCACCAATTCGTACAGTTATGGTGTGGGGATCTTTGATTCTGTAAAAGGTATTGGTTTGCTTTGCGTCATTGCATTCATCGGAATGGCGATCAGCAAGTTTATGAGCAGATTCATAAAACTGCCGACATTTCTTTATGTCTCTTTGCTTGCCATGCTTCTGGCATCCCCGATTTGTCCTATATCGGATTGGATCTATGGAACCGCGTCAAAGATGGAATTTCTTACACCGACCACTGCACTGGGTGCTTTTTCCGGTATTTCTCTTGGAAAAGATCTAAAAACATTTGCGAAAACAGGATGGAAACTGGCATTAGTCGGACTATTGGTTATCCTGGGAACATTTCTGGGTTCAGCGATTATTGCACAGGTTATTATGAAACTAATGGGTACGATTTGAAGGAGGTTTACTCATATGAAATGCGATATCTTGATTAAAAACTGTTCAGTTTTAATGCCGGACTATTCGGTGAAGGAAAATCAGCAGATTGTTATCAATCACTCCAAAATCATAAAAATTGAGGATTCTGATCGGTCATCGGGAAGGTATGAGGCATCCGAAATACTTGATGGAAGAGGGAAACTTGCCCTTCCGGGGTTTATCGATTCACATACACATACGTGTCAGCAGCTTCTGCGTGGCAGAACAGCGAACGAATATCCCATGGTCTGGACCAGAATACTGGTACCTTTTGAGAGCAATCTGACTCCCGAAGACTGTTATTACAGTGCGAAACTGGCCTGTCTTGAAATGATTAAATCAGGTACTACATCCTTTGCCGAATCCGGTTCAACCCATATGTCTGATGTCGCCGAAGCCGTGATCGAATCTGGTATGCGTGCCGCGATTGCCCGTTCTACGATGGATATAGGAGGCGATATCCCGTCTGAGATGAAAGAATCCGCAGATGCGAATATAAAGCATACGGAAGAACTCTACGATGCCTATCAGGGAAAGGGTGATGGAAGAGTCGACATCTGGTTTGCAATACGCCAGGTTATGACGTGCTCCCCTGAATTAATCAAAGAGATTGGAATCGAAGCAAAGAGATTAAAGACAGGAATTCACGCCCATCTGTGTGAGCATAAAGATGAGGTGAGCTTCTGTTTACAGAATTACCAGAAACGACCGGTGCCATTCCTCGAGGATATGGGTGTACTAGGACCGAATCTTCTCACCGCTCATAACGTAGTGCTCGCTGAGCGCGATATCGACATGCTTACAGAGCATGATGTGAAACTGGTTCACTGCCCCAGGGCTAATTTTTCCAGTCATGGTTTCCCGAAGACCCCCAGAATTCTGCAGAACGGACTGTCACTCGGGCTGGGGTGTGACGGCGCATCCGGTTCTAACCTGAGCATCTTACAGGAAATGAAAGAACTGATGTATGTGACAAAAGTCTGCTGGGGACTTCCTATTTTTGATCCGGATGTTATATTCGCAAAAGATCTTCTGAATATGGCAACCATGGGTGGCGCAAAGGCGATTCAGCATAGCGATACGATCGGAAGTCTCGAAGAGGGAAAGAAAGCAGATATAATTCTGATTGATATGATGCAGCCTCATCTTACACCTACGCATAATATCCTGAATACAGTAGTTGCCTGTGCAGGCTCGGGGGATGTGAAGGATTCTATTATCAACGGTAAGATAGTGATGAAGGATCGGGAAGTTAAGACTCTCGATGAAGAAAAGCTGATCCATGAGTGTAGTAAGAGAATGAAAGACATAGCAGAAAGAGCAAGGATCTGATATGATACCAGGGTCTTAAAGTGTATGCCGTTCATGCCTGCATGAAAAAGGCATACACCTTAAGACCCGAACAAACATGAGAAAGAAGCCCGATAGGGCGGAATTCGAATGTTTGTAGGATTTCGGGAGTACGAAGTACGGAGAAATCCGTAGTATCATAAAAGTGCCAAACGCCACAGGTCGACTAGTGCCGTTCATGCCTGCATGAAAAAGGCATACACCTTAAGACTAGTGCCCGTTTCATGTTTACATGAAACGGCATCTTTTTATGTCAATATAATTTCAACAGCTCCGACAGATCATCAAGGTCTTCCTGTATCTGTTTTCCAATATCAGTATCTTTCACCATCACACGTTGCTTTTCTTCTTCTACAATAACGGAATCAGAGTCAATATCCAGGTTTTCTGTGATTGCCTTTTGTACACTTTCGAAGGGCTGGTGGGATTTCAGCCGTAAACCGTGTGAGTTGTAAATCAGGGTATAACCTGCGATTCCTGTGGTGTCGTGGTATCGTCTGCAAAAACCGCCATCGATTACGATCAGCTTTCCATTTGCACGGATTGGAAGTTCTCCGTCTTTTGTACGGACCGGAGTGTGGCCATTGATGACATGTGAGTGATCGGAATAAAGTCCAAAATCACGCAGGATCATATTACAGATTTTCTCATCTTTATAAAAAGAATAATATGGATTCTTTTCTTCATGCCAGGTAGTCTGGTCGAAAAGCCAGGTCCGTTCGAAGGTTCGGATTCGGCGCCCCGTGAGAGGAGATTTGATGCTGCCCCATAGAAACCACATGAAGTCGACTGCATTTTCATTTCCGGTCCATGCTTTTCGGATCATGGAATCTATGTAATCAAAGTAGTCTTTTCCCTTATATTTCTTTCCGTACAATTCAATCATGTCAAAATTTCCCTGATCATCAAGTGGAACGCATCCGTGGTAGAGTAAATTCTGATTGAAGATTTTATAGACACTGCCTTTTCTGTATAGAAATGTCATGTGTTCTTTTAATCTGGAACTGTGCAGAAAATCCAGACGTAGATTTTCCATAATATCTGCTTCCTCAGGGGTCAGCTGATATGGGTTTGATACGTCAAGTGTCGGAAAATCAGTCTGGGTCATTTTATAAGTGATCCCATTTTTTGCAAATTCTCCGGAATCGGGATTTACGTACTGAAGAAGCAGACGATCATCCATTCCGTATTCGGGATGACTTTTTAGAAGAGTACCCTCCAGTTTAAACAAAATTACAGTCATGGCCTGAAAAGAGGCCTTCATCGGATCCGTTTCCTGATATGTTTTCTGCGCAAAAATCACAAGATTACGCAGGCAGATCCCATATTCATTTTCAAGGATCGAAGTATTCTGATATTTCAGGTTGCTCTGAATAACCTGAGCTGCACAGACAGGATTGCCACAGGCGGCCCCCATCCACAGGACATCATGATTGCCCCACTGAATGTCAATGGAGTGGTGGGAGATCAAAAGATCCATGATTTTGTCGGCGCTTGGACCACGATCATAAATATCCCCGATAATATGTAGATGATCGACGGCTAGTCGTTTAATCAGATCGGCGAGTGCGATCAGAAATTCGTCGCCATTATGTATCATCAGGATCGTATCCATGATTTTCTGATGGTAATGCACCTGATTATCGTCTTCATCTTTCTGTACATGAAGCAGTTCATCAATAATATATGAAAAGTCGGCAGGCATGGCTTTGCGGACTTTGGATCGCGTATATTTGGAAGACAGTAGTTTTGCGATCTCAATCAGCTGATATAAGGTCATGCGATACCAGTCGTCGGATAATACTTTCTGCTTTTCGAGCAGCTCAAGTTTTTCTTTTGGATAATAGATCAGCGTACATAATTCCTGCTGCTCCACTTCGCTTAATTTGTCTTCGAAGAGGTAACGGACCTTTTCTCTGATTACGCCGGAGCAGTTATTGAGGATATGATAAAAAGCCTCATATTCTCCATGCAGATCACTCATGAAATGCTCGGTCCCTTTTGGAAGGTTCAATATCGCATTCAGATTTATGATCTCCTTACAGGCGGCCTGCCTTGTGGGATATTTTTCGGCTAAAATTTTAAAAAATCTGCTTTTTGTGTCCATCGTATACCTCTTATTTAAATGCTATGTACGAACTTCTCATTACTCCTTTATTATACATGGATCATCTGAAGAATGGTAGGGTAAATCTGAGATTGACTAAGGACGGGTATCTCTAGTATAATTGTCATATAAAAATTCGATGAGAAGGAGACGCAAAAATGTATATTTTACCGAAACCGGCTGTAATTGAAGAAAAAGATGGGGATTTTTTATTGGATTATACTGCTTACCTTGTCCTTGACGCAGAATGCTCAAGGCGAAACTGGCGGCAGGTTCAGTTACTCGCGGAAAAGATTGAGAAAATTACAGGGTTTTCGCTGCATGTAACGAAAGGTCAGGCAAGGCGGGGAGATCTCCGGATTGGCCTGCTGCATGAAGAAAATAATCCAGAGGGATATTATAAACTGCAGATTGAAAAAGACGGAGTTTCAATTCTCGGGACAGAAGATTCGGTGCTCTATGGCATACAGACTCTGATCCAGATCATTGAGCAGAACGGCGCACTGCTTCCGTGTCTGGAAATCCGGGATTATCCGCAGCTTTCAAACCGGGGATTTTACCATGATGTCACCAGAGGCCGGGTGTCAAAGCTGTCTTACCTGAAAAAGCTGGCAGATCAGATGATGCGCTATAAGCTGAATCAGCTGCAGCTTTATATGGAGCACACCTATCTGTTTCGCGATTTCAGCGAGGTCTGGAGAGACGATACGCCGCTTACCCCGGAAGAAATCATGGAACTGGACGATTACTGCTTCGATCGGGGGATTGAACTGGTCCCGTCGATATCCACGTGCAGTCATCTCTATAAACTGCTGCGTACGAAACAGTGGGACAATTTGTGTGAGCTCGACAATCCGGATCAGGAACGTTTTACCGGATGGGGAAAACAGACGCACCACACGATTGACATATCAAATGAAAAAAGCCTGGATCTGATCAAAAATATGATCAGTGAATACCGTCCGCTTTTCCGAACGAATAAGTTCAATATCTGTGCAGATGAGACCTTTGATCTTGGAAAAGGGAAGAGTAAGGAATACTGTGAAAAAGTGGGGCTTGGAAAGGCATATGTGGGATATGTAAAGAAGCTTTGTGAACACGTTATATCACTTGGCTGCACACCCATGATGTGGGGCGATGTGATCCTGAATTACCCGGAGATGCTGTCAGAGTTTCCTCCGGAGACCATCTTTCTGAACTGGGCATATCACAGCGGTGTAACCGATGAGAATACGAAGATCTTTGGGGATAAGAATGTGAAGTTTTATAACTGCCCGGGCGTCAGCGGATGGGGCAGACTGTGTAATGACTATGAGAGCGCCTATGAGAATATCCGGCGAATGTCAAAGTATGCCAAAGAGAATCATGCGACTGGTCTTTTAAATACAGACTGGGGCGATTATTATCATACCGTGCACCCGGAGTTTTCCCTGATTGGCATGATCTACGGCGCTCAGTTTTCCTGGTGTGACAATGAAGACAGAGAAGAACTGAATGAGGAAATATCTGCTCTGGAATTTGGCATTTCCGAGGTGAATCTTCCGGAACTTTTGCTGGAGATCAGTCAGAATACAATCTTTAAATGGGATGAACTCTGTATATATCAGGAAAATGCTTCTGACAAATCGAATCAGTCTCTGGCGAAAGATGCAAAAGATCGTATCCTAAAGAAAAGGATTGATCCAGAACAATTTAAAAGTGCCCAGGATCGCCTGTTTGAGATCAAGATGAAACTTTCCAGAGAAATGGCAGAGGTAAAACCTGAGCACAGAGATCTGCTGGCAGCATACGAGGTCGCGGTGGACGGTTGCAGATATCTGAATCAGCTCGGTAATTCCATTCAGATACGTGAGTGCCTGAAAAGTGAGGAGACCGGTGAAATAGATCAGAGGGATCTGGCTGCCAAACTGGAACATTGGTTCTGTTATTACAAAAAATTATGGAGAAGTGTCAGTGAGGAATCAGAACTATCGAGAATACAGGCCATTGTTGATGGTTACTGCGATTATCTCCGCAGCTAAATCTGATGTGATCATGAGAGACATCAAAGTATATGGGGCAGAAAACTGTCCGGGAAAATGGAGGATGCTATGTTAGAAAAATCTGTAAAGCCGGTTAAATTATCGAATATCACAGTTGAAGACAAATTTTGGGGCAGTTACATAAAGCTGGTACGGGAGCAGGTTATCCCCTATCAGTGGGAAGCGTTGAACGACCGTGTCGAGGGTGCTGATAAAAGTTACTGCATCCAAAACTTCCGGCGTGCAGCCGGCATCGAAACAGGAGAGTTTAACGGTTTTGTATTTCAGGACAGCGATCTGTATAAGTGGATCGAGGCGGTGGCATTTTCTCTGGAAATGCAGCCGGACAGTGAAATCGAGCAATGGGCTGACAGCGTTATCGATCTGATGGAAAAAGCCCAGCAGCCGGATGGCTATCTGGATACCTACTATATATTAAAGGAACCCGACAAAAGATTTACGAATCTGATGGACAATCATGAGTTGTATTGTATGGGTCATATGGTCGAGGCGGCTGTCGCGTATTACAACGCAACAGATAAAGATAAGATGTTGAATATTGCCCGACGTTTTGTCGAGTGCGGCATGAAGCATATCGGACCGGAAGAGGGAAAGATCAAAGGATATCCGGGGCACGAGGTTCTGGAGCTGGCTCTGATCAAGTTGTACGAGGTAACAAAAGACGATCGATATAAGAACTTTGCGAAATATCTGATTGATCAGCGAGGACAGAAGCCTCTCTATTTCAAGGAAGAAATAAAAAAATATGGAAATGGATTTGGCTGGCAGAACAGCTACAACAAGTTTCAGTATTATCAGGCAGGAATTCCGGTCCGCAATCAAAAGGTGGCCCAGGGGCATGCGGTGCGTGCTGTTTATCTCTACTCCGGGATGGCCGATGTCGCGGCAATGACTGATGATGAAACACTTTTTGATGCGTGTCAGACGCTCTGGGATAACATTGTGAATAAACAGATGTATGTGACAGGCGGAATCGGAGCAGCTGCGAATGGGGAGGCCTTCACCTTTGACTATGACCTGCCGAATGATACAAATTATTCGGAGAGCTGTGCGTCAATCGGGCTCATATTCTTTGCCAGAAGAATGTTTGAGATAACGAAAGATGCGAGATATATCAATGTAATGGAGCGGGTACTTTATAACGGAGTGATCAGCGGAATGTCACTCGACGGGAAGAAATTTTTCTATGTCAATCCGCTTGAGGTAGATCCCGAGGCGTGTGAAAAAGATCCCGGGAAGACTCATATCAAGCCCGAAAGGCAGCAATGGTTCGGCTGCGCCTGCTGCCCTCCGAATATCGCCAGACTGCTGTCGTCGATTGGAAATTATGCATATGAGCAGGATCATGACCGGTTGTATATAAACCTTTTTGTAGGCGGAGAGATAAAGACGAAACTGGAACATACAGACATTGACCTTACCGTGGACACAAACTATCCCTGGGATGGAACGATAGCGGTCACAAACAGGCAGACAGCCAGTTATGAACTTGCTATTCGCATTCCTGACTGGTGTGATGATTTTACTCTTACTTCTTTCGGAGAAAATATTTCATATGAGAAGGAAAAAGGGTTTGTTATTATTAAGAAAGAATTTGCCTCCGGTGAAACTTTTGTCCTTGATCTGACAATGAATACAAGGCTGATGACTGCGAATCCTCACGTCCGCGAAGATATCGGAAAAGTGGCAGTGCTAAGAGGACCTGTTGTTTACTGCCTTGAAGAGAAAGACAATGGTTCTCTGCTTTCGGATATCTACCTTGAGCCGAAGGAAGAGATTCATGTTACATATGAGCCGCAGCTGCTGGGAGGAGTCAATGTTCTGACAACAACCGGTAAACGCATCCTGGTGGAAGACTGGGGCGATGAGCTCTACAAACCCTATAAAGAATATACTTATAAGGATCAGGAGCTTCGTTTCATACCTTACTATGCATGGGCAAACCGAGGAATCGGTGAGATGATCGTATGGATGAAGGTGCGATGAACCGCTCTTAAATGAAACCCTGTAAATTGAACAATAAAAAGTTCTCTTTACAGGGTCAATATTTGCTTAAATAACATATTAAAAACAGACTATTTCACAGATCCGGTAATTCCCTCCGTGAAGCTCTTCTGCAGGCAGAAGAACACGATCGCGGTAGGTATGGTACAGATGAACACACCGAGCATCAGCATTCCATAATCTGTCTTATAACCTCCCTGAAGATTGGCGACCAGCATTGGCATCGTGATCGATGAATCATCCTGAAGAATTACCTTTGGCCACAGATAATTATTCCAGGCGTTCATGAAAGTGATTGTCATTGCAGCTGCGTAAGTTGACTTCATTGTGGGAATAAACATGCGGAAAAAGATTCCAATTTCGCTGAGACCATCCATACGGGCTGCCTCGATCATGTCATGAGGAAATGATCTCGCACTTTGTCTGAAAAGCATAATTAAAAATGGTGTTGATATCGTTGGCAGCATGAACGCGGCCATCGTATTGACAAGTTTCATCTGCGCAAACATACGAAACAGCGGAATCATGATTGCCGCAAATGGAATCATCATAGCCATCAGCAGAATTGTCATCACGACATCTTTTCCTTTGTCATGGAAGACTTCAAATCCATATCCGGCGATAGAACAGATCAGCAGCGCCAGTACTGTAAGAATCACGGCATTTCGAAGGGAGTTCCACAGGGCTCTTCCCAGTGGCTGATTTGCCGTCAGGCTTTGAAAGTTTTTTATCAGATAGGTACCGGGTATCAGTCTTCCGGTCACTACATCTGTGCTTTTATTGGTTGCTCCGCAGAGCATGTAATAAAGCGGAAAAACAGAAAACAGGGATACTATGGTAAGAATCGTATATTGTGCGGCCTTTTTACCTTTGCTCATCGTTTGTCACCTACTTTCATCTGAACGAATGCCAGAACAGCTACCATAATCAGTATAATAATCGACATTGCCGCAGCGTAACCAAACTTTGGTGTCTGGACAAATGATGTATTATATATATAATGCGATAAAGTCATCGTGGACTTTCCAGGGCCGCCCTTTGTCAGATTTATGGATTCATCGAATAACTGCAGTGTTCCATTGGTCGACATGATAGCAGTCAACAGTATTGTGGGCTTTAAAAGCGGCACCGTAATCTTAAAGAAAGACTGTATGGGGCTGGCCCCGTCGATTCGGGCTGCTTCATAGACGGAATATTCAATGTTCTGAAGTCCGGACAGATAAAATACCATATTGTAACCGGTCCAGCGCCAGATCAGTGCTATGACAATGATAATTCGTGCTGTCCATGCATTGGAAAACCATCCGACCGGAGATGCACCAAATCTTTTTAATACTGTGTTGATCAAACCATCGTTTGCAAACATAGCACGAAAAATCATGGAATAGGATACCAGCGACGTTGCACAGGGAAGGAAAATTGCTGTGCGGAAAAGTCCTTTGAATTTCAGATCCTTGTTGTTAAGCATGGATGCGAGTGCAAGTGCCAGGACCAGCATGATCGGAACCTGTAGAATCAGATAAAAAAATGTATTAAAAAGGGTCTGCCTGAATGTCGGATCTTTCAGTATCCTGGCATAATTGCGAAATCCGTTGAATTTCAGGTTTACGCCGATACCGGATTTCAGTGAAAGAATGAATGCCTGTATCATGGGATAAAAGCTCATCCAGCAGATCAGAAGAGCTGCCGGTAAGAGAAATCCCCATCCGATCAGGTTTTTCTTTTTCTCTAGCGTGAGACCTTTGTTTCTGTCGTTCATATAGTGCCTCCTATCCTTCCATATTGAATTCAGCTGTTTCCTGTGCCGTATCTATTTCTGAATCAAGATCTGACCCCTGTTGTGTTACATTAGATAATGCAACTCCGATTGCATCTCGTGCATCGTAGTAGAAAGGCCCCGTATAATTAGACGGTGTCTGTGTACCATAATCTATGAGCATGGAGTTGACTTTCTGACCGCTGAAGAAATCAGATTCTTCTGCATAAGCATCAGTCTCTCCGGCAGGTGCCCAGGTTGCCACGGCTCCTTTTTGAATAATATCATCATAGAGATCTGTACTGCCGGCAAAGGTTTCATTAAAAAAATCGTATGCCAGTTTTTTGTTCTTGCAGTTCGAGGTGACTGCCCAGGAAGAGCCTCCATTGTTGGAGTGGTTTGATGCATCCTCTGCATCTAAGCGGGGCATTGTGGTGAGCTCCCAGCTTCCGGCCTGATCTTCCTGATCAATAATAGAGGCCATGATCCAGCAGCCATTGATTGTAGATACCACGGATCCGTTGTTCAGGGAACCTATGTACTGATCGTTGTCAGTGACTTCCCGGAGTGTTCCGTCTTTCACCATCTGAGCATAAATTTCCATGCTTTGTTTCAGAACTTTGTTTCCTTTTATGTTTACGCTTCCGTCTTTCTTAAATAACGACTGACCGCAGGACTGCAGCATCATCATGATGATATCCGGTGATCCTGCCTGAAGAGTTAACATGGGAAGCCCTGTCTTCTCTTTCACGTCTTTTGCTTTTTCAAGATAGTCAGACCATGTGATATCTGTGAAGTCATCCAGGGTATACCCTGCCTGTTCCAGCAGATCGGTTCTCATGGCATTGATGACGGTGGCATTGTCAAAGGGAACCCCCAGATGTCTTCCATCTATCGTCGAATAAGCGGTCTTTGCCTCGGCAAACTGAGAAAAATCGATTCCCGAATCTGTCAAATCTGTAAAGATGTCAGGGTAGTTTGATGCATATTTCTGAAATGAATTATCCTGCATTAAGAAGATATCCGGAAGCAGATCCAGCTCATTGGAAGACATATAGGTCGTGAGTTTTGTCTCAATGTCTTCAGACTGAACTTCGGTAACGTTAACTTTGAAGCCTTCATGATCTTCGGCATAAATCTCAGCTGCTTTTTTCATTGCATAGATATTGAAGTTTGGATCCCAGCACCACACATTTAGGGTATTGTCATCCTCAGCAGCTCCCCTGGTGGCACCTGAAGATCCGGAATTGCCGTTTCCACACGAGGTTAAAGAAACAGCCATTGCTGTAAGCAGAGCTACTGTAATAATCTTATTTTTCATATTGATTTCCCCTCCTGATATGAATTTATATATTTTGGCCAAAAATATAATCGAATAAAATGACAATAAATTAACATAAAATTTTTCCGGAAAACACAATTTTAATTAAAATTATGGAAAAAAATTGAAGTTCATATGACATAGTATACGGTATTGTATAAAAAATAGCAAGATAAAATGACATATAAACCATAGCCTGCTTATGTTATACTAAGGGAAGCAGGTGTGATTAAATATTTTTACAGAGGAGTAAGGGATGCAGATTATAGTTGATGCAGATGCATGTCCGGTGATAGATATCATAGAAGAGACAGCAGAGAAATATCAGCTGCCGGTAACCTTGGTTTGTGATACCAGCCATGTTTTAAATTCCGATTACAGTAGGGTAGTTGTTGTGGAGAAGGGACCGGATTCGGCAGATTTTAAAATTTTAAATCTTTGCAGAGAGGGAGATATCGTAGTCACACAAGACTATGGTGTGGCAGCGATGATTCTCGGAAAAGGAGCGTATGGAATTCATCAAAGCGGTAAATGGTATACAGAGAGCAATATTGATCAAATGCTGATGGAGAGACATCTGGCTAAAAAAGCCCGACGGTCAAACAGCAGGAATCACCTGAAGGGACCTGCAAAACGAACGGGCGAAGACGATCAGCATTTTATAGAATCCTTTGAAAAACTGATAGAAAGGAGAAGAAAGCCTTGACTAACTTCCGCAATGTGTTATACTAAAAGTACAGCTATATACCCACAGGGGGTATACAGCAAGTGACGGAAAGGAAATTAAAATGCTATGCAAAAAGAATACTATGACATTACGGGAATGTCTTGCGCGGCCTGCGCTAACAGGATCGAGAAAAGCGTAGCGAAGCTGCAGGGCATGGATGAAGTTTCTGTCAACCTGTTGAAAAACAGCATGATGGTTTCTTATGATAAATCTGCAACGGGTTCTGAGGCTATTGTCCAGGCCGTTGAAAAAGCAGGATATGGAGCAACTCCCAGAATAAAGACAAACGCACCTGCGAAACAAAATGATGCAAAGCCTGCTGTGAATGAGGCGCAGAAACAATATAGCAATATGAAAAAAAGGCTTGTGCTGTCTTTGATTTTTACGATTCCACTGTTCTATATTTCGATGGGACATATGTTTGGATGGCCGTTGCCGTCGGGGCTCTTGGGGATGGAAAATGCGATGACATTTGCATTTACTCAGTTTCTGCTGCTGATTCCCATTGTGTTCGTCAACTTCAGTTATTATAAGAATGGATTTAAGACATTATTCCATGGAGCACCCAACATGGATTCCCTGATTGCTCTGGGATCCGGAGCCGCTATCGTTTACGGAATCTATGCAATCTTTAAGATTGGATATGGTCTTGGTCATATGGACATGAAGATGGTTGACAGTTTCATGATGGATCTCTACTTTGAGTCAGCCGGAATGATTCTGACACTGATCACATTAGGCAAAACAATGGAAGCCAGAGCAAAAGGAAAAACGTCAGACGCAATTACCAAACTGATGGATCTGGCTCCAAAGACAGCAATTGTTGAACGAGATGGTAAGGAAGAGGAAATTCCGGTAGAACAGGTCCAGCCGGGAGATACCCTGATTGTAAAAGCCGGTGTATCCGTACCGGTCGATGGTGTGGTTCTGGAGGGTACTTCTTCTATAGATGAATCGGCACTAACCGGTGAAAGTATTCCTGTAGAGAAACATGAGGGCGATACGGTTATCGGAGCTACGATTAATAAATCAGGGTACCTGAAAATCAAAGCTGCAAAAGTCGGGGATGATACGGCACTTGCACAGATTATACAACTTGTGGATGAAGCTACAAGTTCGAAAGCACCAATTGCAAAACTGGCTGATAAGGTCAGTGGAGTATTTGTACCGGTCGTAATTACAATTGCAGTCGTTGCGGCGATTGCGTGGCTGATCGCCGGATACAGTTTCGAATTTGCTTTATCAATCGGTATTTCAGTTCTCGTGATTTCCTGTCCGTGTGCCCTGGGTCTTGCGACACCGACAGCAATCATGGTTGGAACCGGAAGAGGAGCGACACATGGGATTCTGATCAAATCGGCAGAAGCACTGGAAACCGCACATAAAGTAAACACGGTAGTGCTTGATAAGACAGGAACGATTACACAGGGTAAACCGGTTGTGACAGATTTGATCACAGGTGAAAATGTCAGCGAGTCGCAGCTCCTACAGATGGCAGTGTCACTGGAGAAACTTTCGGAACATCCATTGGCAGATGCAATTGTGGAAGATGCCAAAAAGAAAGATGTGTCTTTGCTTTCTGTATCTGATTTCGATCAGATCGCCGGTCAGGGTATTACCGGGAAGATAGACAACAAAACCTGCCTTGCGGGAAACAAAAGGATGATGGCAGAAAATCATGTTCAGGATCAAAACTTGTCTGCCGAGGCTGATCGTATGGCAGAAGAGGGTAAAACACCTTTGTTCTTCTCCGAAGATGGAAAACTTTTAGGTATTATCGCAGTGGCAGATGTAGTGAAACCCAGTAGTAAGCAGGCAGTTGAAGAACTGAAATCTATGGGTACGGAAGTTGTCATGCTGACAGGCGATAACAAGAAAACCGCTGAGGCAATCCGCCGTCAGGTGGGAGTTGACCGTGTGGTATCAGAAGTATTTCCTCAAGATAAAGAGAAAGAAATCCGCCGCCTGCAGAATGAAGGCAAAAAGGTTGCGATGGTCGGTGACGGCATCAATGATGCGCCGGCTCTTGCAAGATCAGATGTCGGAATTGCCATTGGAGCCGGCACGGATGTGGCAATTGAATCCGCAGATATTGTCCTGATGAAGAGCGATCTTCTGGATGTTTCCACCGCAATTCAGCTCAGCAAAGCTGTAATCCGAAACATCAAACAGAACCTGTTCTGGGCCTTTATCTATAACATCATTGGAATACCGATTGCTGCCGGAATATTCTACACCGCATTTGGACTTAAGATGAATCCGATGCTCGGAGCATTGGCTATGAGTTTCAGTTCGGTATTCGTGGTATCGAATGCACTGCGGCTTCGCTGGTTTAAACCAAAACATGCAGAAGATAAAGGCAGTCAGACAGGCACACAGCAAAGTTCCTCTCAACAGAATAATACACCGGAGAGCAGTGATCAGCAAAATACTGGCCGGGAATACAAGATACAACAAAGCAGGAAAAACGAAAACGAGCAATCAACAAATCAAACAAGCAAAGGAGATTCAGAAATGAAAAAAGTAATTAACATTGAAGGTATGTCATGCAGCAACTGTGTAAAACACGTAACAAAGGCATTATCCGGAGTAGAAGGAGTCAAAAACGTTTCGGTCAGTCTGGAAGATAAGAAGGCAGATGTTGAATTATCCGCTGATGTTTCTGACGAAGCACTGAAAAGCGCTGTTGAAGAAGAAGGATATGAAGTTGTAGGTATCCAGTAAATAATTTCTTTTGTGTAGAAGGCTCCGGAATCCTGGATCTCTGACGATCAGGGGTTCCGGAGCCTTTGAACTTATTTTTCCTGATATTCTTCCAGTGCATCCTGGTAGATTTTGAGGAGCTTCTCTAATCCCATGGTGTTAAGTTGTTCTACATAATCATCCCATTCTTTATCAATTCCTCCATCTGTGACCCATTCAGCTCTCTTGTTTTGGACAAATTTATCGATATCCGTAATAAGGGTTGCACGCTCTTCATCGGCCTCCGGGGAAAATATAACACCCGGAAATGGTTTAACAACCGTATCATCTGCCATCTTTGTAAGCTCCATCTTCAGTCCGTCACCGCTATCCGGGGAAAGTTTGATTTTGCTCTCAAATTCTCTGCTTATATATTTGGGACCAAAATCTCTCAGACTTTTTTCCCAGTACCAGGCATCTGCACTGGTGCCTTCCGGAGGATCGTTTAATGTATAAGTACCGTCATCGTGTTTTTCGATCACTTCACCGATTGGACCCCAGAAGTTCTGGATACTGGCTTCGCCAGTGTAGAATTCGTCAAGCCACCTGGCTGCTGCTTCCGGATTTTTGCATGCAGTGGTGATGATCGCTTCGTTTCTGGTAATGCTGTAGACACCATCCGGATCTCCTTCTGTGTATGCTTTTCCATCAGGGCCTTTAATCGGCGGAATAGCTTCATACTCCGGGGACCATTTTCCGTATCTGGCATCAGGTGTCCATGCATAAGTCATTCCGACTCTTGAGACATCCGGATCCTGTTCTTTACCTGATAACATTGTCTCGTCCTGGGTGTATGCCTCGGGATCAATGATCCCCCCCTCATACAACGAATGCAGCCATTTGATACCCTCTTTATAGTTTTCACTTGTCGGATAATATTCAAAAGACGAATCACCTGTCATAATCAGCTTGTATCCGCTGAGATCTGTAATTCCGAATGGATTCATAAAATCCATATTCACATCTCCGGAACCCGAAATCGGTATTTCGTCATTCGGATCTCCGTTTCCATTTGCGTCCTGTTCCTTAAATGCTCTTAAAACTTCTGTTAATTCATCAATTGTTGACGGCTCTTTTAATCCAAGATTGTCAAGCCATTTCTTGTTGATGATTGGCTGGTTGCGAGACATGGGGCGCTGAGGAAGATTCTTTGCAAGAGAGTAAAGTTTTCCATCCGGAAATGTCGAGATTTTCCTGAGCTCCGGGAACTCTTCCATAGCCTTTTTATAATTTGGCATGTAATCATGAATCAGATCGTCCAGTGGAAGGAACATATCCAGGTTTCCGATAATATCAGAATCTCCAAAAGTTTTATTTCCGATAATGACATCCGGAAGTTCTCCACCGGAAAGCAAGATTCCTTTTTGCTCGCCCCAGTCATTTAATGACTGAACCTCCCATTTGATTGTTACATTGGAATCCTTTTCAAGTTTCTTTAAAAAAGCGTTATCTTCAAAACTATCCCCCATATTCCCCCATCGAGTTGTCAGAACGGTAAGCGTGACCGGATCATCAACAATCGGCATACCCTCTTTATTGACATTTGCACTTTCCTGTTTGTTGTCCCCGCCGTCTTTGCTTTTTTTGCTGTCACCCCCACAACCTGCAAGTGATACGACCATACCTGCTGTAAGCAGGATACTGATCATTTTCTTGTTGATCATAAACTTCTCCTCCTTTTTTCTCTATCGGAAAGGCAGTACTCAGCCTTTTACCGCACCTATCATTACTCCCTTATTGAAGTATTTCTGCACAAACGGATACATACACATAATTGGTACTGTTGATACAATAATAACTGAATATCGCATTAAGTTTGACAGACGAAGAGCAATCTGCATGGCTTCGCCGCTTCCAAAGGTCATCTGCATGTCATTCGTAATCAATATATTCCTAAGAATCAGCTGCAGCGGATATAGATTCGAATCCTTCAGATAGATTAATGCATTAAAGTAAGAATTCCAGATTCCCACTGCCGTCCATAAACTGATGACTGACAGGATGGATTTTGAAAGTGGGAGTACAATCTTAAAAAAGTAGTATAGGTCTCCACATCCGTCTATCTTCGCAGCGTCATTTAAATCTTCAGGAATGTTGTTCTGAAAAAATGTCCTTGCAACGATAATATTGTATACCGACACAGCAAAAGGAATTACAAGTACCCAAAAACTGTCATATAGATGAAAATCCTTAATCGTCAGGAAGGTGGGAATCAGGCCTCCGTTGAAGAACATCGTGAATACAAATAAAAATGTGAAAAATTTTCTGCCGGGCAGTTCCTTTCTCGACAGGGCATAGCCTGCAAAAACATTAACACACCGTTCCCAAAAACGTGTACAGAATCGTATTTCGGTAACCGATCCATATCTCGGAATGTCTCAGCAGTTCTTTATAACCGTCAAGAGTGACACCTTTGGGTATGAGCCATACTTTTCCGCTCCCGACTGCGGCCGGATCGCTAAAAGATGCAATCACTACAAAGTAAAGGGGATATAGGACAATCAGCATAAGGACTGCTGAAAGAATATAAAGTACGATTTCAAATGCTCTGTCACCTTTACTCTTTTTGATTTTTTGACTTTTAATATTCATCAGAACCTCCTACCACAGACTGTTGTCACTTAATTTTTTTGATATCTGGTTCACGGATATCAACAGAATAAAGTTTATCACCGTGCTGAATAAGTTAATTGCAGCTGAGTAACTATACTGTGTATCGATAACACCGATCTTATATACATAAGTAGAGATTATTTCGCTGGCTGAGATATTCAGATTATTCTGCATCAGATACACTTTTTCAAAACCAAGGCTCATGATATTGCCTACTCGCATAATCAACATAATCATGGCAGTTGGCATCAGCATTGGTATATCTACATACCGCATTCTCTGAAGTTTACTGGCTCCGTCTACAGTTGCAGCTTCATAGAGACTCGGGTCTATGCCCGAAAGTGCTGCCAGATATATGATGCTGTCCCAGCCGGTATGCTGCCAGACATCGGACCAGACATACAGATGTTTAAATGCCCCGGCATTTCCCATCAGATTTGGAGCCTTAAATCCAAGTGCTTTGCTAATTGCTCCGAGCAGTCCGCTTCCGGGAGATAAAAGGAGTATTAAGAGCCCGACCATTACAACTGTTGATATAAAATGCGGCATATATGTAACTGTTTGGAATACTTTCTTATATCTGCCTTCTTTAAGCTGATTAATTCCCAGTGCCAATATAATCGGAATGGGGAATGTAAGCAACTGATATATCGTAATTGTGAGTGTGTTTTTTAATGTAGAGATGAATTGATAAGAGTCAAAATATTTTTTTAAATACTTGTACCATGGGTCAGCCCATGCGCTTCCCATAATGCCCTCGGCGGGCCTGAAGTTTTTAAATGCAATCAGAACCCCGTACATAGGTTTATATGAGAAACAGATCAAAAGAATAAGAGCTGGCAGCAGCAGCAGATATAATCCCCAGTTTCGCCTGACCCTCCGAAACAGAGTAGACTTCTTTTTGGGACTAAAAGATGTTCGTCTAGTTGATAATGAACCCTTCATTGAATCTTCCCCCTCTTTTTTGTTATATATTGCAAGTAATTGTAGCATTTCATACTACCTGCGTCAATACAGTTTAAACATATTGCATATAAAAAATAAAAAATATAATAATTTGTTGACATGTTTTTAGAGTAGAGGTATACATGGAGTAATCAAAGAGATTCTGGGCTGTATCCGAATATCGTAAAACTTATATTTGTTAAAACAGACAAATATAGACATGATTTTATGTGCATTATTACAGAGAAAGATAACTTTATTATACGATAAGAAAAGCCATTAAAAATCAGTTAATTTGACGATTAAAAGGAGGACATGTATGAATTACAAAAAGTTTCTGGCACTCACGCTGACAACATTTATGTCTTTATCGCTTATGGCATGTGGTGGGAGTAAAGACAGTGGCGGTAGTTCCGGTTCTGAATCGGATAGTGAATCGAAAGGGGTAATTCTAATGATATTGATCTTTCAGTATCAATATGGGATTCGAGATGGTCTTTAATTCCCGCAAAGGGGAACATAAGGCACAAAGGCTTTAATTATTGACGCTTTCCAAAAACAATATTATAATGTTTTCTTATACTACATTACTAAGGAGACATTATTTTGGAGAATGTGAAAAAGAAATTAAAGTTTAGTGATTATCTGATGATCGGATCTATGCTGTTTGGGCTGTTTTTCGGAGCCGGTAATCTGATATTCCCGGTTCATCTGGGCCAGGCTGCGGGGGAAGCTGTCGCCTGGGCAAATCTAGGGTTTCTGGTGACGGGAATCGGGCTGCCATTCCTTGGTGTAGTCGCAATTGGAATCTCTCAAAGTAAGGGTGTGTTTCAGCTGGCCTCTCATGTGGACCGTCGTTATGCATATATATTTACGATTTTGCTTTATCTCGTTATTGGCCCACTTTATGCAATACCCAGGCTGGCGACAACTTCTTTTGAAATCGGACTGGCACCTTTTGTACCAGGAGAAAAGTCAGTATTTGCATTAGCGTTATTCAGCATCGCCTTTTATCTTGTGGCATGGCTCTTGTCGAGAAGGCCGACAAAATTACTGGACTATGTGGGAAAGATCATAAACCCGCTTTTTTTGGTTCTGCTTGGAATTTTATTAATTATGGCTTTTGTTCATCCGATGGGCCCGATAGCAGGGACACCGGTTCAACCTGATTATAGTGGGAAAGCTTTTTTTAAGGGGTTTCTGGAAGGGTACAATACACTGGATGCGCTGGCATCTCTGGCATTTGGCATTATCATCGTCTCGACGATACGCGGGCGCGGTGTGGAAAATCCCAATGAAATTGCGCTTGACACTATCAAATCCGGAATCATCAGTATTGTCGCGATGGGAGTAATCTACAGTCTCCTGGCATATATGGGTACGATGAGCCTTGGGAAGTTCCCGATCAGTGAAAACGGTGGAATTGCACTGGCTCAGATTGCAAACAACTATTTCGGTACTTACGGGAGTATTGTACTGGCACTTATCGTTATCCTGGCATGTCTGAAGACTACAATTGGATTGATATCGGCATTTTCAGAGACATTTACAGAGCTCTTTCCATCGCAGAAATATATTACATTTGCGACAGGCGTAAGTCTTTTATCCTGTTTGCTTGCGAATGTCGGGCTGACCAAGATCATCAGCTTTTCAGTTCCGGTACTAATGTTTATCTACCCGCTGGCGATGACGCTGATCATACTTTCCATTATTGGAGCGATATTTAAAAATGACTCACGTGTGTATAAAACAACGAGTTATTTTACACTAATTGCATCGGTTATTGACGGGATCAATGCAAGTCCGGATATCATCCGACAGACAGGATTTTCGCAGATGCTGATCCGTTTTGGAGAAAAGTATCTGCCGCTTTTCGAGATCGGAATGGGCTGGGTTCTTCCTGCACTGACTGGATTTGTTATCGGGATAATCTGGCATAAATTGAAGGGCGAAAAGAAGCAGGTTGAGTAATCCTCAAATAAAAAAGCAGTGGACACAAAGGTGACAATTCTATGTTGTGTGCATTGTTTTTTATATTTCTTTGCGCAGATATCCCTGTGCACCGGATGTCAGCAAGGACTGTATCATGATAAGCAGTTCCTCAGAATCTATTTTTTTTCCGGTGTCATACCAGTGGCTGATTAATCCGCTTACTGATGATATGACGAAAGTCAGCAGGTACTCGAATGTTTCTGAATTCTGTGGGACATCTAAACTTTCGGATAAGTGATCTCGTATTTTCTGCTTTAGTTTCTGCTGAAATGCCGGATCACCCTTATCACTTAACAGTATATAGATTTTATCGTCATATCGAGAGAATAAAGATGCCATCTCGTGTGAAATATCGTCAAAGGTCATCTTGCCTTTTTCTTCGAATTTTGAATCCAGCCAGTCTGTGATGTCATCTAACAGTTCATTCTCCAGCTGTTCTAATAAATCATAAACGTCATCGAAATATTCATAGAAAGTCCCTCTGTTCAGAAAGGCCTTTTTTGTGATAGAACCGACTGTAATCTTTTCGATTCTTCTGTTTTTATAGATTTCCCAAAAGGCGTCCATGAGTTTTTTACGTGTTTTCTTACGGGTTTCCGGTTGTGTTTTCATCTGGCAGCTCCTTGCTTTCCAACAATTAATAAAAAATTGTCGGTTGATGATTTTTAAATATTCTATATAATAGTATCATACAACAGGTTGTTGTATAAGACAAGACAGGAGGGATAGAAATGTCTGTTATTGATGTGTCAAATTTAACGAAGGATTATGGACATGGAAGAGGAGTTTTCGATGTTTCTATTTCCGTTGATCAGGGAGAATGCTATGGATTCCTAGGCCCGAATGGGGCAGGAAAAACAACTACAATTCGGCATCTTATGGGCTTCTCAAAACCACAGAGTGGCAGTACTTCCATCACGGGCATGGACAGCTGGAAAAATTCAGCTGCTTTGCAGAAGACAATTGGATACCTTCCGGGTGAAATTGCACTTCCGCAGGGGATAACCGGAACGGGATTTCTTAACATGATGAAACGGATGCGCGGACTCAAGGACGATTCGTATTTGAAAATGCTGCTTGAAAAGTTTGAACTCGATCCGAATATCGGGACCAGGCAGATGAGCCTTGGTGTAAAGAGAAAACTCGCTGTCGTCACGGCATTTATGCACGATCCCGATATTTTGATTCTGGATGAACCAACTTCAGGACTGGATCCTATCATGCAGGAGATTTTTATTGAGTATATTGTGGATGAAAAAAAGCGTGGAAAGACTATATTTCTGTCTTCCCATATTTTTCACGAGGTGGACGCTACCTGCGATAAGATTGCCATCATCAAGGACGGAAGGGTGATCTCAAAGTTTGTAGCGGATGATCTAAAAAACAAAAGTGATAAGGTTTACCGGATTACCTTCCGTAATATGGAGGCCTACCATAAGTTTGAGAAACTCTCATACAATTTTCCTTCAAAGAATCCGGATAAAAAAAGGCTCAGGGTGCATGTCCACGATGAAGAGGTCAATCAGCTGATCGATGATATTGCAAAGTCGGACATTGCCGATTTTCAGGAATTCCCTACAACACTGGAAGACTATTTTATGAAGTTCTATAAAGAAGACCGTGTATTTGAGGGGGTGAAATGATGTCTGATCAGGTTATAAAAGTTCGGAATCTGACAAAAGATTACGGGCAAAACAGAGGAATCTTTGATATTAATCTGGATATTGATAAGGGAAAGGTATTTGGATATGTGGGAACCAATGGGTCCGGGAAAACCACAACGATTCGAAATATGATGGGCTTTATTAAACCGGATCAGGGTTCTGTGACAATCGGAGGACTTGATTCATGGAAAGATGCGACAGAAATCAAAAAGTTTGTCAGCTATGTTCCGGGTGAAATTGCTTTTCCGTCTTTGGCAACTGGAACGGATTTCCTGAAACTACAGGCAGATTATCTGGGGATTCATGATTTGACTTATATGAATCACATTATATCGATGCTGCAGCTGGATCCCACGGCAAATCTGAAGCGTATGTCGAAGGGTATGAAACAGAAAACTGCTATCACCGCGGCTCTGATGGGAGACAAAGAAGTCTTGATTCTCGACGAACCGACAACAGGACTGGATCCGCTGATGAGAGATTCATTCATTGAATTGATTCGTGAAGAAAAAGAAAAGGGAAGAACGATCTTCATGTCCAGCCACATTTTTGAAGAGATAGAACATATTTGTGATCAGGTGGCTATGATTAAAGATGGCAGGATTGTTGATACCATTGATTTATGGGATCTGCGGCACTGGAAGACGAAAACTTTTGATATTTGTTTTAAGGAACTGGATGATTATAAAGGCTTTCTTAAAAAGTTTCATCAAATCAAAGATACAGATGAGGAGAATTTGTTCTGCCGGGTAGAAATGCCGGTATCTGAAATACAGCAGTTATTTCATGTGTTAAAGGATCTTTCCGTTGCATCATTAAAAGAAGCGCATATCACTTTGGAACAGTATTTCAGACAAGTTTATGCGAAAGGAGAAGATTGAAATGAAAGAAAAAGTGACAAGGTTCTATTCCGGGCCATTGATGAAACAGAATATAAAATCCAATTATATTCTCACGATTGCCATAATTGCCG
>ENA-UOOI01001350-UOOI01001350.1-fermentation-metagenome-genome-assembly--contig:-NODE-1350-length-26044-cov-7.146447_pt1 | contig 26044 bp, 24 predicted proteins | sample MGYA00245779_ERZ724027 | MGnify/ENA primary metagenome ERZ724027 (study PRJEB28704, sample SAMN03018318) | fermentation metagenome | biome: anthropogenic terrestrial biome; feature: soil; material...
CTTCTCTTTCTTGTTCCCCTTTCCCTGCAATTATATAAACAATTTTATGCTTTATATCCACTGGAAAGAAAGACATTGCTTCTACAACTTGCTTTTGATTCTTATTTTTGTTTATCTCTCCTATAGAAAGGAGAACAATTTTATCGTCGTCTATATTTAACTCTCTTCTTTTTTCATATCTTGCCTTATCATCTTTTTTATACCTACTTAAATCCACACCTACTCCATGCACTTTATACGCTTTCCCCCTAGTTTTTTGCATTAACTTTTGAGCCGCTAGGTAGTCCTCTTCGTTCATTGTAATCAGTGCATTTGTCCATCTTGCTGCTATTTTCTCTAGAGGATAGTAGAGAAGCCAATTCGTAATTGGAGCACCTTTATAGAAGTGAAAACCATGTGCGGTATAGACTATAGGCTTGATTTTTTCTTTATTAGCTACAAACCTCGTTATAAAAGCAGCTATTGGTGTATTTACATGAATCAAACTAAAGGGGTTACCCCTTAGGAGCTTTCTTATTTGATACATAGCTTTAATATTATTTTTCGATAAGGGGTTACGACTAAAATCGATTTGGTGCAAAACAAAACCAAACTCTTTTAACTCTTCTTTGTAGTCTAGGAAATTCGCAGCAATATGCACCTCATAACCTTGCTTCTTAAACCATTTCATAAAAGGCACATGAAACTTGTATATATGATCATCTTGTGTAGCTATAAAAAGTACGTCCATTTTCTAATCCTCTCATTACTACTAAAATTAGTGGCTCTATCCATAAGCAATGCAAAAATTATATAAACAAACTTTACTGTTTATTAACAGGTACTTTATAAAACATATAAAGCTCTCTCTTAGATAATAAATTTCTAAAAAAGGTCACTAGCCAGAGGCAAGCGACCTTTTTATTCTTATCCCGTTACTACTACAACTTCACGTCAAGCAGAAACTATCTGTATATAAATATTACAATTAAGCGTTCATAAATCAATTCACTTTTGTATCTTCTTGGTAGATAATTCAATTCCACACCTTGAGTTTCCTCTAGGTATATAAATAAAATCCCTCTAATTTTTATTGGCCTTTGCGAGAAAAAACTACTCCAACGGTTTTGATAAGAATTAGTAGATCAAATACCAAACTACATTTCTCAATGTACTCTCTATCGTACTGAAGTTTTTCCTCAGGAGAAATATCATAATCACCTTTAACTTGAGCTAGACCCGTTAGTCCTGGCTTAACCATTAAACGTTCAGTAAAGTTAGGTACTGTTTTAAGATATACATCGTAGAGTTCAGGTCGCTCTGGTCTAGGACCTACAAGACTCATATCACCTTTTATAACATTAACTAGTTGTGGTAATTCATCTAAACGTGTTGCCCTTAAAAAGCTCCCACTAGCTGTATAGCGAATATCATCCTTACTAGCTAATACCGGGCCAGTATATTTCTCAGCATCATCTACCATTGTTCTAAATTTATAGATAGCAAAAGGTCTTCCTCGTAAGCCTAATCTAGTTTGTTTGTAAATAATTGGTCCTGGACTTGTACACTTTATTGCTATCGCCACTATGACCATTAAGGGCATTAACACAATTAGACCCATTAAAGAAAGTACAAGGTCAAAAAACCTTTTCACTTCTCTATACCCTCGGTGGTCATTATCTAATATTACCTTTTTATAGTCAAAAAGCTGAGTACTTAAAGCATTATTTTTATCAGCCTCATAAACTTTTTCTTGCAACTTTAACTCCATACAAATCCCCTTTAAATGTCAGACATAATGTCTCTAAAATACACTTTTCCGTTGCCGTTTAGTAAAGATTAATGAATAAATAGCTATTACTTTTTAAATGTATTGGGGGAGTCGATTAAATAGTCATGTCTCCAACCTACACAGAATAACAAATCAAGAAAATTCACAAATAGGTGTCCCCAAAAAACCAAATTAGTAACTCTTAGTTCGATAAGAAAATAAACCTACTATCTCCATAAAACTAATTTACAAGGTACCTATACCACTTATATAAATATAAACACTACAGGTTTTGTTTTAATAGTTAGAGTAGTTAAGCCAAGTAAAGCTACAGCTTATCTAAAAAAATCATGTTAATAATTTCTCTGAACTAGCTTCCTTAATTTTCGTTATTGAACTTTTTTATCTTAGATTTCAGGCCATAAGAGTTGGTATTGCTTATAGTTTAATTTAACACAAAGGTTAGCTAATGTTTATGCATCAGAATACCCAACTCAATATTAGGAGCACTACAATTTACACATCTCGGATATAATTGGCGAGATAAAGAAGGTTAAATTTTTTAAACTGTCTCCTTGGTTAGTCACAATCTGGCTCTGAAAACTAGCTCTTTCTCAGCAAAAATGAGAGCCATGATAATGATTAAAATCCTCGAACTAAAGATATCGGGAATAACACAACTACCAATCATAGTTACAAGAAGTAACCAGAATAATGTTGGAGAGCTCTTAAATGCATAACATAAAGCATAAAGTATGACACCAAATAAAATTAGGGTATAAAAGACACCGGTTTGTGCGAGATATTGAATCAACGTAAAATGAGGCATGGGCATGCCCATAATAGTAGATAGATAAGTGCGGCCAAACCCTACTCCTAGGAGTGGGTTTTTTATAAAGATCTTTAAGCCTTCTATATATCCTTCAATACGACCACTATCACTTACGATATAGCTAGTGGTTTTTGCCATGGGTCGTACCATTTGGAAAAAAGAAAAGGTAATCAGGCAAAATACACCAAAGATAACTATGCCTTTGATTCTTTCTTGCTTGGTTGCTGGTTTTGCTAATAGGTATAAGAGTGCTGTGAATAACAAAGCAATTAATCCAGTTCTAGCTGAGGTGAGCGCTGAACCGATTACATTTATTATGGCAAGGCCATAATAAATGAATCTTTTTTTGTTATCTTCTTCTGAGAGAAGATAAAAAGCAAAAGCAGCTACTGCTAAAAATAGTGAGCCAGTACTTAGATCATCAAACATAAAAGCATAGGATATTCTTTTCCCCATTAAGCGAATTACACCAATCTCTAGATTAAAGGAAAGATATATTAAAGCTTGCATTATAATGCCTAATGATGTTACAAGACCTGAATAGCCAAAGGCTAGTAATACAGAATTACGTGCTTCTTTATCTAGAAAGGGCCCTCCCATAATAGAAACAAACAATACCGCATTATAAAAGGTTAAGGTTATAAATTGGCCTAAACCTTCTTTTAAATAGTGAGATCTTAGTAAAGGAATTATGCTTAGAAGAACTGTTAGCAAGATAATTCTTCTAAGCCAGGTTCTCTCTGGAGACTCTTTAATATTTTTTAATGAGTGCTTAAAAAATACTGCTAATATATAGATAGCCCCTATAATATAGAACCAGTTAATTGGCAGAGTGCCAAAGCTACCCCCTAAGATGTTTCGCCAGGAGATAGGTATCGCTATACACATCAATTCCAGTAAGGAAGTTTCTAGGCTCTTGTTATCGCGTCTTAATAACCAGTAAAGGCTAAGAAACTGAAGAGCTGCAACTACAGCTAACCAAATAGACTCTATGTTTAAGGTAGTTGCTAGTATATTAATGGTTAGTAATAAAAAAACAAGAACAAACTTCATCTTCTCACCTCTATCTAGTAGGTATGATTTTTATAGATATAGCTTGTAAATCTCGCTAAGCTTTTGCATGTATTCTCTCACATTAGTAAATTGCCTTGCTTTAATTTGGGCTCCCTGGGCTAAGGTGGTGTAAAGAGTGGCATCTCTTAATACATTAACAATTTTAACTCTAAACTCTTCATTATCTTCACAGAGAGAGCCACACTTGTGATCAACAATGCTAGGGAGTCCACCTACATTAGTAGCAAAGACTGGTTTACCTAAAACCATGGCCTCTACAGCAGCTAGACCGAAGCCTTCCCACTTCGAAGGCATAACTAGGAGCTTAGCTTGATTTAAGATAGCATAAGGGTTGTTTTTAAACCCTACCATAGTTATGTTCTTCTCTAAACATAGCTGTTTAATTAAGCTAGAACATTCGTCTTCTAATGTTCCAGAACCCATCATCACAGCAGTAACCTCAGGTAGTTCCTTAGCTACCTCGTTAACTATGGTTATAAATCTTAGTGGATCTTTAGGCTCTTCAAGTCTACCTAAGAAAGCTAGATCATAGCTATGGTCATTGGCATTTTCCGCTGCTTTAGATAATATGTTTTGTTGGTCGATAAAATTAGGTAGAGTGAGATACTTATTCTTTATAAATGATCTAAACAAGTATTCGTCAATTATAGATGAAGAAACCCCTATAATACAAGAGATACCAAATGATGCCAGTAGGTAGGCTAAGGAGTTTGGGTTTATTGATTTTAACCAAGGTGGGTTACTGTGAAGGTGTGAAATTATTGGTACTTTGGTTCTTGCTAGCGAACTAGCTACACTAGTCCGGTAATCATGAGCCTGGATTAGATCAGGCTGCCAACCTTTTACAATACGGGCTATCTCTTTACTACTTGGACCTGAGATCTCCAGATGTAAAATGCCTTCTTTCCTTAGTATCTCCTGAATTGGACCACTTGGTGAAACATAGGCAAAATCATACTTATTAGATAGGTTTCTGATAACAGCTATAACTTCATTTTCTGCTCCAGAATAACCACCGCTAGCTAGTATATGGAGTATTCTTTTTTTCTTTATTTCTTCCATACTTTCACCTTTCTTTTAAGGACCTACTTGTTTGTTGTTCTACTAGATTTCTCTTTCTTGATACCATATCTAAGAAAAAGAACCACCAATGCCAGTGGTAATGATAATACGGTTAGTACTTTTCTAGGTGCTTCAGAGATAAATCTTTTATTACCAGAGAGCATACTTGCTACACTGTATAAAATAGCGCTTTTATAACGAACCCTTAAATGAGAAGCTAAGTTTAAACGCTGCGCATGATAAGCCGCATAAGCTTTAGGATTGTTTTTAAACACTCTTTGATAGTTACTCGAATAACCATCTTCTAGATATTCACAAATATAGAGAACTTTATCTAGTAGAGACATCTGATATTCTTGATCTATTCTATCGTAGATATATGCCTCAGGAAAGAACTTCTCACCTGCTATTACTGGGAATAGGTGCTTCTTTAAAACCTTAGTTTTAAAAACTAACATAGCATCTCCAGTAAAGCCATGGGAGTTATATAGATCATAGATTGTCGACTGGGTAACACCTGATGGCATTAGTGTACCAGTTTGTTTATCGTTAGAATAACCTTTTAAGGCCACTATACCAGCTAGATTAGCTGCATTCACCTCTTGCCAATGCCTCGTACATAACTCAATGGCGTCATCGGTGAGATAATCATCAGAATCCACGCAGACAAATAGTTCGGTTTCTGTAAGCTTTACTCCAGTATTGTGAGCTATGTGCTTCCCACCATTTTCTTGGCTATGGTATTTAATAGCGATCTTATTTTCCTTTTGCCAACTCTCTGCTAACTCTTTAGTATTGTCTGTAGAGCCATCGTCAACAATTAACCAAACAAAGTTTTGGTTGGTTTGTCTTTTTAAACTTTCATAACATCTACCTAGAGTGTAGGCTCGATTATAGGTAGGTGTAAAAACCGTAATAATAAGCTGCATCAGCTAGTAACTCCTTTGACCATTCTCTTTTTAATCTGCCCTCTTAACCCAAGAATAGGAAAAAGGACCATTTTAATAACCTTTTTTGGGTACCTAATTAGCCATCGATCTAAATAGGCAAAGTGCTTTAACTTATTTACATTTTGTGAATTAATTGCTGCTACTCCTAACCTAGCAATTGGAGCTAAATCAAAATATTTAGCATCAGAAAAAGCTGCTCTTATTTCAGGAAGAGCCATAATTCTGAGAGCTTCTTGGTTTTTAGTAGGTAAACCATCTTTATTTTTAGGCGAGTAGAGATTTGTTAGAGCATAGAGGGTCCAGTAAATGGTTTGACGATTAATTATTCGTTTGTTTTCTACGTTGTCTATAGCCCATAGTTTCATATATTCCATAATACCACTTCGCCAAACCAAGTGAGTGTCAATATCGTTTTTACGATAGCTTCTAGTTAAGCTCTGCATGGCGTCCTCATTATAGTAGTAAAAAGCATTAGGAATTATGGTTATAGTCTTTGCTTTGGTAAAAGCCATGAGATTAAAAAGAAAATCCTCGGCATTCTTTTTCCCTTCATCAAAAGTAATACCTTGCCTTAAGAGTAATTCTTTACGATAGATCTTGTTCCAGATTGGTATAATACCTGATTTCGATTCCACAAAAGCCTGGTAAAGCAATCTTCTCAGTTTCGACACCTATAACTTGTTCTTTATCTACAAAAGGCGAATGCCTAATAAAATTACCTACAACTCTATAATAGCTACTTATTACAATATCAGCATTAGTTCTTTCAGCTGCTAAATAAAGTTCTGCAACAGCTTCTGGCAAAACCCAATCATCTGCATCGTAAAAACAGATGTATTCACCTTTAGCTTCTCTAAGCCCTCTATTACGGGCTGCAGAGGGACCAGAATTTTCTTGAGTGATTACTCTTAGACGAGGATCTATTCTAGAATATTTTAGAGCCATCTCCTCAGAGCTATCTTTAGAGCCGTCGTTTACAACGATAACTTCAATCTCTGACATGGTCTGGTTAAGTACAGAGTTTAAGCATTTCTCTAAATATTTTTCCGCATTATAAACAGGGATGATAATAGTAACTAGGGGATCAACCATCCTCTCTTTTATAGAGTGAGATGTCAATATTAATACATCCTTTCACAAGTTTTTCATTTAAACACAGTAGGTTCATTCTTATTTTTAAAAGATAAAACTTAAACAGTTATTATCTAGCTAAAGAACAAATTCCTTTTTACCAGGAAATTTATCCAAATACGCATATTTATTGTGTTTTTGGGTAGTAAAGCTAAATGAACAAATATCATCACAACTATTCTAGCATCGTAGCGTAAGTTAAATAAGGTGTCTTTATGACTAGTCCTTGATTAGATAATACTTTGGGACAAATTTTTGCTAATAGGATACTTAGAAAATGCGCTTGGCGACGCTGTCAGGTTTTACCAATAAAACATAATAGCTTGTACCTAGCCTAAATGCGCATCAAAAATGATATATTAGAGATTACAAGGTCATGCCTTTTAGATATTAAAAGAACTGAGTCCCTAAGTTGATTCTGAATCAAAGCCAAATCCCTATGATTTCTCTGAGACCTTCATTAGAAATACCTATAGTAATATAGTAACTTCTAAGTCCTTATCAAGAAGTAAAAGTCAAATAATCTCATCTTCTCTCATAATGAAGGCTATCTATTTCCATTATTAGTACCAATTCTACTATTTATAGAAGGAGTCTTCTCTAAATAGTAGAATTAAATAAATGATCATTTAATGCTCAACAATTATAATAGGTACTCTTTTTGTCCCAAGCAGCGCGTGAACATTGAATATCGATATAAACCTTAAAATTAATACACGAATTTAAGCTGACAGTTTTACTTTCGTACTTAATAGAATTAGAAAAACGTTATCTACCACCACATAAATAGTATAGACCGATGAAATGCATAAATTCACTATTTTATTTTTGCGCTATATCTTTACAAGTGGTATCATTGACTTCTCCATAGGTTGTTGCCTATTTGCTAACCTACATCAGCTGTTTAGGACATAGTTATATAGTCTTATTAAATAAGAGACTTAGGGGGGCAATGTTGTGAATCAAGAATCAACTGACTTTTTAAAAAACGTAATAGCTCATTATGACTTACCCGGAGAAATAATCTCTGCTACTCAATGTGTAAACGGCCATATTAATGGTACATATCATGTGACTTTATTAAAAACAGGTGGTAAAGAAGATAATCTTATTGTTCAAAAAATAAACCACTATGTTTTTAAAGATCCAGAGAAAGTTATGCATAACATAAAGGAAGTAGACAACCATGTCAGTGGACGAAAAAGTGATACCGATTGCGATATAATTTCTTTCCTAAATAATAAGGAAGGTAGAAATTATACAGAGATAGATGGAGAATACTGGCGCATTTCTCGCTTTGTAGAGGACTCAGTTACTTATGACTTTGTAGAAAATAGCAACGTTTTGTATAGTGCCGGGTATGCCTTTGGCAGATTTCAATCCTTACTTTCCGATTTACCTATGGAGAAGCTTTATGAGACCATCCCAGATTTTCATAACACGAGAAAACGATTAAACTACTTCTTTGAAATGGTAGATTTAGACCCAATGGGTAGAGCAAAAGATTTAAAAACCGAAATTGCATTTTTTGAAAATCACACAAGTCTTGCTACTAAACTTTGTGATATGCTTGATGCAGGTAAAATTCCTCTCCGAGTAACCCATAACGACACTAAGTACAATAACATCTTAATGCATAAAGATACCTTTAAACCTTTGTGTGTGATTGATTTAGATACAGTTATGCCTGGACTTGCAATGCACGATTTTGGTGATGCCATCAGATTTGCTGCTAATACAGCTGTAGAAGATGAGACTGATCTGAGTAAAGTCGGACTAAATTTAGATAATTATTGGGAATTTACAAGGGGCTTTATGAGTGCATGTCAGGGTTTGACTGAAAACGAAATCGACACTATGGCTTTAGGAGCCATAACAATAACCATAGAACTTGCTTCTAGGTTTTTAGCAGATCACATTAATGGAGATAAGTATTTCAGAATACATCGTGAAAACCATAACTTAGACAGAGCTAGGTGCCAGATCAAACTTGCTCAAGACATGATTGAAAAATACGATGTGATGTGCCAAATGGTAAATGAAAGTATTACTGATAGAGAAGCAGCTCCTACTCTAGATAATTAATAATGATACTAAATAAATAAGACTCCTGCCTGAAAATGGCAGGAGTCTTTGTTGTCACTAGGTTAGCTGTAAACCAGTGCCCAAATAGTAACAAATCTCTTTTACAGTAATTCAATTAGTCTTTCACTGTCTTTAAAGTCCTCTATAGTAAAGCGAAATAGGTAAGGTCTGTTCCCTCTTGTAGGTTTTTTTCTAGAAACTTGTTCATCCCGAGTTATTTTTTCTTCGAAAATACCCTAGATTGTCAATTGCATCTGCACAAATATCCCTATAAGCTAGAGATTAATTTACTTAACTAGTAGGACTTCACTTGTTAAAAAGAGTAGTATTAAAGTGAGTAAAATATAGCTACGAGATAGTGCAAGTTAGTCTTTACAGCAAAGCTATAAATGTAACTGATATTGGAGAGGATTAATAGCAATGCGTGTAATCGACGAAGATGTACTTGCATGTATACTTGAGGATCAGCAAACAAAACAAGAAAAGTGTACCACCCGACCTGAGCTGGTTCTCCAACTAATAAATTCTTTGGCAACCTTTTTTACTTATTCAGAACGGAAAATTAACTCTTACGAATTAGCTTTATGGATAACTTCAATGTCTCATTATGTAAAAAAGAGAGGGAAGTTTGAAACCAGACCTTACAAAGAAGGCCAAATCCTCAATGTAGACTTGGGTAATAATAATTACGGTCATGAGTTCTCCTTCTTTCATCCCTGTGTAGTTCTTCTTGATAAGAGTTCCAAATTATTTGTTGTACCTTGCACCTCTCAACTTAAAGGAGATGCCCGCAAATATTTAATTGGTGATAAGATAGATGGTTTTTATAAACCTACTCGGTTACTTATAGATGAAGCTAGATTTATCGATAAAACCCGTGTTATCTCTTCTTTAGGTAAAGTAACCAACAGCTTTCTAAAGAAAATAAGGGATGAGTTATTTTGTTTTCTTTTCAGGGGGAAAAGCCATTATATCGAGAAATTAGAAGAACTACTAGAGCAGTGTAGAGATGAACTAGAAGCCAAGGAACTTAAAATAGCTGAATTAAAGTCCAGGTTAGAAGTTGCAACGACTACTTATACGTTTGACAATGATGTTAAATAATGGTATTGTTTAGTTAATATATTAAGGGCTAGTTGCCCGGATACATGTTTTTAGTTAAAAGCATGTAACACAATCAAGGACTAGTTGTCCAAAAGAACCATCTTGGCCAAGATGGTTCTTTTTTGTCTGAGAATAAACTTTAACTACCTATATGAGTTTTGGGTTTTATTATTATAAACAGCGAATAACAAGTCCTGCTGTGAGGCCTAAGAACTAATTTAACTTTATTCCTAATAGATTATCAAGAAACGAATCAATACTGGAGTCACTAAATCCCAAACCTACTGTTTATTTTTTTGTAAATTAGAGTATAATATAAACAGGAGGAGGTGAAGAACTGTGTTTCACAAAAACCTACAGTACTATCGTTTAAAGAAAGCGATGTCACAAAAAGAACTGGCCAGCATCGTTAATGTCTCCCCAATGGCTATTTCAAACTATGAAAAAGGCCTTCGTAAACCTAATATGGATGTTTTAAAACAACTAGCAAAAGCGCTAAACGTAAGGGTTTCTGATTTTCTCGCAATTCGCAACGAAAATCTAGTGTTTAGTCATGGTGAGTTTAGAAAGAACACTAAGCTTTTAGGGGAAAAACAGCAATTTGTTAGAGAATCTGTAGAGGAATATTTTAATCGTTTCTTTACTGTTGTTGAGCTTTTAGGAGGAGAAATTTTACCTGAACCGCCACAATGTCATGTACTGCCAGTTTCAGGTGATAGTGAAAGTGATGCACAGTCTTTACGGCAACATCTTAATCTTTCCTTAGATGGTCCAATTAACGATTTAATTGGCATTCTGGAAAACAAAGGTATTCTCTTTTATATCTGTGACCTTAATAATGATCAATTTTCTGGAATGAATGGCTTTGTGAACAATCGGCCATATATAGTGTTGAATGGAAATATGACTTCTGAACGAAACAGATCAACTGTTGCTCACGAGCTGGCCCACCTAATGTTTGTATGGCCTAATGATATAGCTAAAAGAAACGCTGAAAACGCTGCAACTGCCATTAGCGGAGCATTCCTTTTCCCTAAGGATGACGCTATTCGTGAGCTTGGTCTACGCAGAACCAGCATAACTAAAGATATGTTACTCATTGCAAAAGAATATGGAATATCCATGTTCCTACTTGTCAAACGTGCATATTTGTCTGGTATTATTTCACAGAGTATTGAAAAACAGTTTTACATTCAGGCTTCACGTATGGGATGGAGAAAAGGTGAGCCAAGTAGAATTGGTAAAGAAGAGCCTATTCTTTTTAAGCAATTGGTATATCGGGCTGTGAATGAGAATGAGATCAGCATACAACGTGGAGCAGAGTTGTTGAAAGTTCCTTACGAGGAAATTGTTAAGCACTGCTTTTTTAATGGGGACTGACGAATGGAATATATCAGTAGTGACACAAATGTATGGATTGACTTTTCTACAATTGGCCGCATAGAGTTTCCCTTCCGACTACCCTACACTTATATCATGAATAATGATGCCATTGAAGATGAATTACTTTCACCACCTAAACTCAAAAGCGAGTTGATTAATAATGGGCTAATAAGTGTTGAGATAACAATTGAGGAGTTTACGCTTGCTGAAAAATATGGTACACAATACATCAAATTATCTACATACGACCGAATCGCTTTGGCAATTGCTAAAAACAGAGGTATAAGTTTACTAACTGGAGATTTAGCTTTAAGACGAGCTGCAAAAAAAGAAAATGTTCCCGTTCTGGGTACTCTTGGCATTCTCGATCAATTATTTGAGGGAAAATATATTCAACCCGATGAATACCTAAGCTGCCTTTTAGATCTACAAAAATACAATGGACAAGCTGTACGCTTGCCAAAAGCCGAGTTAACCCAGCGTATACAAAAACTACAAAAATAAATCAACGACGTACTGCTTTTTCCTTTTGGTGTGCCGCTTAAAATTGCTAAGAAAACGTGAACGGCCTAAGATTCATCCTTAGGCCGTTTTTCTGAGTCTGTAAATATAAAAATAGCGAACAAACAATAAATAAATGATGCTAAGACAAGGACCTAAACGTTAATACTTTCAAATATTGGAGCAGCAAACTTAATAAAAAACAATCTCTCATGGATACTAAATCCAAAGAAACAAATTGGATTAAATTAGATAACTCTAGCCCAAGGAGTAACAAAAGATCTGTAAAGTTACTATTGGTAAAGCGGTAATAGACGTTGGTCCTGATTTTGATCCTATTTTAATGAAAAACTTAGCGATGACATTGTCTGCCTTATGTTAAAGGGAATCAATACTTACGATGTGTATTAGGCTTGTGATGTAACTTGATGCTCTACTTACTTGGTCAACAGGTTTGCCAGCCGAATGCAAATGTCACCAAAAGAAATGATACCATAACCCCCACATCTTGGTGGGGGTTATTTGACACTTACGTATGTTGTGATTTTACTTTTTTTTATATTTTTGTTGATTTGATGTCGTCTTTTCTATGGGTGATATCCCTAAACCAGCATTTTTATTTACATAATTTAAAAATAGAGTTCCTAACAAAATCCGGTCCTTAATTGGTATTCTTTTCCACTTATATCCATAGAATAAATCTTTAACAAGAAATTCCTCATCATGATTTAGTTTTGAGATCTCAAGTATCGCATCTTGGAGCAACTTGTTTACATCTGCCATATCTCACCCTCCAATACAATGTTGTTAACAACGTTGTTAATAACATTGTATTATTCGTTTTAAGGATTGTCAATATACCGAGTAAATCAAGTTTAACTCTTAACATTGTGTCATAATTTCGCATAGTTCTGTGCCCTCTACGTAGGTAATATCATTTCGTTGACGTCTTTATCAATTACTTGTTCACCAGCCTTGTTAAGTGAGTAATCAAGGGTAGGTCTACCAGTTCTAACGGGTTTCTCGTTACTGTTGTTTGTTCTTTCCTGTTTAATATGATCGTAATATGTGGATGATAGTAAACCGACAAAATCCAAAACCAGAGTTGGTTTATATCCTTTATTTATCCACTTTTGAAACTGTCAATGGCCACTTTAAAAGTAGCGTTTTGGGACATTAATTTTCAGCACTTTACATAGATAGAAAAGAAATATAATAAGGGGGCAGAGCGAGGAGCAAAGCCCACTTATTATTTAAAGCAGTGGTACCATCCGTGTTCTGATTCGGTAACTTTCTCTTTTTATGGGAAAAACATGTGCGTAGTTCAAAGGTCTGTCAAGTACCGCTGAAGCTGTACTCGAAGAAGCAAATAACGTACCCAATTCGGCAAAACCCAAATTACTGGTTATGATCAAGGAACGGTTTTCATAAGCATTTGAAATAAGTTGAAAAAAATGATCAGACGCTATTTGATTCATAGCTTGATAACCGACTTCGCTGATTATAACGAGATCGTTTCTTAATACCGAACGTATTTCCGTTCTAACAGTTCCCATCTGCTAAGGATAAGTATAAATCGTCGATTAAATCTCCAAAGCTGTAAAAATGCACTTTATAGCCAGCTCTAACAGCTTCCTCGCCTAACCCTATTGCTAGATGACTTTTACCAACTCCTGGTGGACCTAGAAAAATTACATTTTCATGATTATTAATAAACTCTAGACGAGACAAATCATGGATAACTTGTTGGCCAGCAGAGTTTTGAAAAGTAAAATCAAAAGTATCGATGGTTTTAATGTTAGGAAACTTTGCTGAAATAAAACTTTGTTCTCTAAAGTTTGGTCTCTTCCGTTTACTTCGTAGTCTACTCAATAGCCTAAGAAGTAAAAGCAACCTGCTTCTTCTGCCATGGCAATCTCGTTGACATCATCTAGTATCTCGCGTATATGTTTTAACTTAAGTCTTTTTAAACCGTCAATCAATTTATCTTCGTTAACTGGGGGTATCTGCCGAATCATTCCAAAACACCCCCATAATAACTAAGTTCGCGTTTTTGTACCCCAATGTTGTAATTAGCGTTTTCAAGTTCCACATTAGCTTGACGTGCTTCTAGGACTTCTGGACATGAACTCATTGTTCTTAGTATATTTTTAAGGGAACTATATCCAAATGCACCGTAAGTCAAAGCTCTTCTCATGCTTACGCTTATTTGTTCGGAAGTGTAAGCTTTTTTAGTTCAATGCCTTTTTCCATTTGTTACTGTAAATTACTACATTTTGGAGGTAATTGAGTTAAATATTCCTTTGCTTCTAGTGCTAACTCTTCAAACTCGATTTCCAGCTTGTTTTTCTAGATTTCAAAATTAAATGTGCAGGATAGTGCTCATCTAATATAACTCTTTGGTTAACACCATCGACAAAATTGATGCTTCCAATTGGTTATTGTTATAGATTTCAAAACAGTTCTCGAAAAGGTGGACTTGTACGGTTTTGTTTACCAACTTAAAAGGGATTGAATACTTATTGTTCTTTACAGATACTAGAGATGCTTTAGTCGCTTTTCTCGTTTCTACGATTGGCATTGCTCCTTCTATACTAGGCAATGGTTTAAGATATGCAAGTTCTTGTTTTAAGCGATCCCAAGGAACTTCATTGTTTGTGCTATGGATTTTAGCATTAGCTACATCGTTAAGCCATTCAAGGAGTTGGAGATTGGCGTTTTTGACACTATCAAATTCACTACCATAAAAGGTATCTTTTTTTATATACTTAACGCAATTTTCAACTTTACCCTTAGACTCTGGATCTTCTATCCAACATGCTTTTGGTATAAAGCTATAAATAAGTGTTACTTTTGATAAGTTACTGTTAAATTAAATAGCACTGCCTACTCTCTCTGAAACAACAGTTTTAGCGTTGTTTTTGAAGAATGTCCTTTGGACTGTATGTTTTTAATATCGCTTTCGTTTTTGCAGTCCCGATATTTTGTACCGTTATTCCGATGAATTCCTAAATGTTCTGCTACTGCTTTTTTGGATAGGCCCTCATCTCGATAGTTTTGAATTTTCAACAATTTAGTCACCTCAATCATTTTGCCTACTCCTTTGACTAAAGTTTTGTCACAATAGACATTTAAAGGGGTAGGCTTTTTTACCTTTTTTATGACTAAAATGCTGAATTTCTTGTCCGTTTTTGCACATTATAACTTGTCCATTAACATCCGAAATGGAACAGATAATAGATAAGACTTTGAAACAGTCTGATACTCACTTGCAGACTTTACCGGGAGTAAGCACCATCACTGCAGCCAGTATTTTAGGCCGTATTGTTCCAAGTAAGAGGTTTTCTTCCGTAGACAAACTAGCTCGTTAGTTATGCTAGTATTGCTCTGGTAGATTACTCTAGTAGCCGAACTGAGAAGCAACAACGCTCAAAGTCTGATGATCGACAGCTCAATAAAGCGATTCATCATTTAGATTTAAACCAGATTGGCGTTAGTCGCAATAGTATACCAAAATATCCTGTCACCTATGATTATTACCATCGAAAAATATCTGCCTGACCTGTCTCAAACGACGCCTTTGTAATATTACCTATTCGATGCTAAGAGTTAAAACCCCGTATGCACGGCCAGAATCTCTTTCTAAACTCGCGCACATTGTTGCCTAGCTTATAAATTTAGAAATGTGCGGGAGAACCATTGAATCTAGATCTGACTACGCACCCATTTGTTGACAGTTTATTAGAGAAACATGTGTGGTAAATATAATTTTTACTTTTTTGGTTTTACATAGAACGTCTGACACATAAGGTTAGCCGATAGACTATACAATTATTCCATGTTAGCTAGAAATCTAATTTTCTTACACCTAAAAACGGTTATTACCGTATACTTCTGCTAAAGCATTGAATATCCTTTAAATCTAATTCAACAATATACTTTTACTGTGAAATCAACAACAAAACTAACTTATTCTTAATGTAGGATCTCCAAGAGGAAATGTTTTTGAATCAAAAAAAGACAAGTTAGCTTGTGGTAAAAGACTAATAATGCGTCCTTTTTCTCCAATAATATCTTCTTCTTTATTTGCATATATCGAATAAGCAATATCTTGAGTTTTCCAATGGTTTATAGCATCTACCAAGTGTCTATCTGTCTCTCCAAGCCTATGTCCAAATATAACAAGAGGTCCCTCATTATCGTTGAATTGTTTAAATGAAAACATTAAATAATCAGAAGAACGTATAGATGCTAATTTATCTTCTTTTGTGCCTTCGCTAACAAATAATGGGACTTTAGTTTTATCCATTCCAAAATTCTCTAATAGTTTACTGCTTTCTTTGTAAGTTACTCCTTTATCATCCTTACTTAGATGAAGCCCACCGTGTAAGTAAAGAACCTTTGTACACTTATTCCAAATCTCAGTATTGGTTACATCAAAAGCAGCATTCCAAAAATAATCTTTAAACCCATCTCCATTATTAAAAGACATAATCGCCCAATATAACAACAAATCATAATTTGTTGAATAAACATACTCGAAGTCTAAAAGACAATCGCGAATTCTATTTAACATCTGCAAGTTAACTTTCTGCCATGGAATATGAATCTTATTAACACTATCGATCAATGCTTTTCTTATATGCTCTTTCTTTCTTAAAATCTCTGTTTTGTCTATGCCCAAAGATTTACAAACAATTTCAGTTGTTCTAAGAGCAGTTAAGACTGTTTCGAAATTTTCTGTTTTCAAGCCTTCGAAAATCCTTAAATCATTATTTGTCAGAGGCTCATCTATACAAGAACTTGCGACTTTATAAAGTGATTCATAACCGAATTTTTTCCATATAGCTTGACTTGCTCCATTCCCAAGCAACAAACCACTCCATTGTTTTTTCTCCGCAATGTCAGACCACGAAGAAAGTAAAGCATCTACATTATGATTCTCTTTAGAACTCATCTTAATCCTCCATTCCGCCGCTTTCGCTCCGGCATCAATAGTAATAAAAAATAATAAACATGCTTAAAGGATTACTTTATCTCCTTTTTTTAATTGTTGGTGATTAAAACACACCCTTTCAAATGATTATTTAGCATAACACTCTGTATCTAACTTTTTTCACAACTTCACTTTATTGCAAATGTACTCAATGGAATCCCCCCCTTTTCTTTTGATGTTTTTATAGTACAACATTTTGTCCAGATTGTCAATACATTTGGTTTTTTACCTATAGTATATATATACTGTGATTATTCCGTATACTTTTGTATTATTTTCTGTAATAATAAAGTTCTACCATTAAAGAAGAACTTTTGCTTTCTAAAATCCTTTTGGCTTTGCAGCTGCTATATATACCAATTAAGACGAATATAGTTTTATAAGTTTAAACCTAAATGTTAGTTTGCCAGCAGATTTACCTTAACTGGATAAAGAAATTGTTAATTTTTCTCGTTTAGTTACTGGGAAATGTCTTCCCCGGTAAATAGCAAGAAACAACTACGGGAACCTATTATTATTAACGATTTAGATTGTACTGTTTGGAATTTAAAAATAGAAGGTCTCAATTTAGAAGGCAAATCAGTGGGTGTCGAGAATAATCGTTGACTTTTTCCAATTTAAATTCGGATGTAAATCTTGTTTAAAGCATGACCTATCCTATATAATGGACAGCTATCTCTCGTAAAAACTTCCTTTTTCGAGGAAATATGTAGGAGTTGATTCCACTGCGAAAAGTAAAACTCTGTTCAGAGTTTAAAGGATTACGCACTGCTTTTGTAGAATTATACAGTAAACAATGTGGGAGACAGTGTAAATGTTTCGTAAGAATAAAGAGCATCTCTACAAATCAATGTTTTGCAAAATTGATAGTACGGACCCCCCGATATGCCAATTAGGCAATCTACTATCTTGTTGAAAATTGAAGTTATTTATATTCGTGCTTTGATCTCCTTTGCTATCGCTTTAATAAGCATAAAACAAGAGCAAGAAGTTTTTAGACTTCGAGCTCTTGCTTTTTGTAGACCACTCCAACTCATATTCTTTTTTTATTCTTACGATGCTACTACATCCTCTTTATACCATTGTTCTTGTGCTTCATATAACCTTTTGTATTCACCCTCTAGAACAATTAGTTCATCATGGGTTCCTATCTGAGAGACCTCACCATCTTTCATAACAATAATCCTGTCCGCTAGTTTAACAGAACCAAGACGGTGAGTAACAATTATAGCTGACTTATCCTTAGAAATCTCAGCAAAGCGGTTATAGATTCTGGTCTCTTCATAGGGATCTATTGCTGCTGTAGGTTCATCTAAAATAATCAAGTCGTGATCACGGAAAAAGCCTCTAGCAATTGCTACCCGTTGCCACTCTCCTCCAGAGAGATCCACACCATCAAACTCACGTGAAAGCATTGTTTTATAGCCATCAGCAAATGATGTGCTATTTTTATCTGTTCCAGCTTTTTCAGAGATGGAGTCCAGAATAGCTTCATCATAATCTTTTTCCGTGTCACTGACAGTTATATTATCCTCTAAGGTCATCTGATAACGCTGATACTTTTGAAATACTGCTGAAGTATCGTTAAATAAAGCTTTCGGTGCGAGGTCTTTTGTATCTACCCCATTCATCAATACTCTACCCTCACTAGGAAGATACAAGCCACTAATTAAACGAATGAGAGTGGATTTACCTGAACCGTTTTCACCAACAATAGCCAGAGTTTCTCCTTTTTTAAGGGTAAAAGTAGCATTCTTAACTGCTTGTTTTTCGGACTTAGGATAGGAGAAACTAACGTTTTCTAGGGTAATATCACCCCAGGTAGGAGCTTCGTCAATAGTACCAGTTCGCTCTTCTAGGTCTAGGAAGTTTAGATAGTTCTGCACAGAACCCATGCTCTGTGCCATGCTACCAATATGACGGCAAACTACTTCTTCCATGATACTGTACAATAAACCAATCGAATTAAATACAGCTGCGAAAGCACCCACTGTAATCTCTTGCTTCATTAAAGCATCAAAAAGCATAAGCATGATACCAAAATAACCAGCTACCCCTAGCATACGCATGGTAAGCTCGATTAGATTGGTTTTCATAGTGGCTTGGAACCTTAACTTTTGTAAAGTATCTAGTGCATCTAGATACAACTTCTTGAAGTAAGAAAAACCACCGAGGAGACGAGTTTCCTTGAAGTATTCACGGCTTACCATACAACTTTCAAAGTAGTCATACTCACGACGAATAGGAGCTGATTTATCCTCAAGTTTGGCAAATACTTTGGTACGAATAATCTGAACTGCTGCTGTAGGGATGAAGGCTAGAATAATAGAAGTTGCTAAAATTGGCTTCAGTGAAAACAAATACCAGCCCATGAAGAGAAAGTATGGCAGGTAGAAGGTAAAAATGGTAACAAAGATAAAGACAAACCAAACTGCATTATTTTTACCCTGCTCAGCTTTATTAATATCATCAAGTTTATCAGTGTCTTCAAAGATAACTGGGGAGAGCTTTGCCATCTTCTTGTGAATAGAGACCGATAAAGCTCCGGTAATTTTTTGCCCCATTACATCTGGAAGAAAGTTACCTATACCATTTAATACCTGGCATAAGACATTGGCACCTCCTAGCATCAAAAGAGCCACTAATACCCTAGAGGAAGTACTCTCTCCACTTACAAGCAAAGTAGCAGCATCAAAGAACTTTTGTTGCATCATTGTTTCAATACCCCAAGAGATACCATGCATAATACTTACAAAAGTAGTAACACCGACAAATACAGGAGCTGCTTTTATAATAACTGGCACTAGTTTATTAAGGGCTTTTAAAATACCAATGCTCTTTTTCTCTGACACGGTTTCTTTTTTCATTGGTACCAACTCCTTTGCGCCTCAAACATCTCGGCATAAATGCCATTTTGAGAGAGGAGCTTTTCATGGCTACCTTTTTCTGCAACCTTACCATCATCTATAACTATAATTTCATCAGCTAGCCTAGCTGCACCTAAGCGGTGAGTAATAAAGATGGTAGATTTACCTGCACTGATTCTCCCAAACATCGCATAGACATTGCTTTCAGCAACTGGATCTAGAGCCGCTGTAGGTTCATCTAAAATCCTAATTTCAGCTGGGTTATAAAGAGTTCTCGCTATAGCAACCTTTTGCCATTCACCACCAGATAAGTCGGTACCATCTTCTTTGATCTTGCCAAGTGGGGTATCTAGACCATCTTTCAAATTAGTTATCACATCGTCAAGTCCTATGATAGATGCTACTTCGCCAATAGCTTTTTCGTCTGTATTTAATACATTCCCAAGAGCAATATTATCCTTTAAGGATATATAGTATTTGGCAAAGTCCTGATAAACAACAGCAAAGAAGCCTTTAAGTTCAGCTTGCGTGTACTCACGCAGGCTTTTTCTATTGATTAATATCTCACCTTCATAGTTGGTGTACATGCCTGTTAAGAGTTTGGTGATGGTGGTTTTCCCTGCACCATTAACACCAACAAATGCATAGTGAAGATTCTTTTCTAAACGCAGGTTGAAGTCTTTTAGAATGTACTTATCGGTGTCTGGGTATTTAAAAGAGACATTTTTGAATTCAATACTTTCGAAGGTCAAGGTGTTTTTACTTGGTAGGTCCAGTGCTCCTTCTGTTTCTGTAAGTGCACAGAAGGTAGTTAAATCCTTGAGATATTCACGGTTATTGGCTAACTCACTCATGGTATAAGAAAGGTTCCAAGACATCATTTGGATAAGCCCCAATGTAGTTGTTACTAAACCCATAAACATACCAATGGTGATAGTTCCTTTGGATAACGGAACTAGAAGTACGCCTATTATTAGAAGGGAAAGTAATACGGTAATAAGGCTAGAACCTTTCATACGAATAAAATACTTTAGCCTTACCTTGAGGTTAATCTTCCTTGATGTTTCATACTTTTCATGCCATTTCTTGTTGATATCATCGGTGTAGCCAAACATAGTTCGCTCTTCAACATTTTCACGGCTTTGTAGTACCCCTCGCAAATAATCAGCACGACGGCTATACTTCTGTGCTTCCTGATTAGCTTTATAAGTTTCCTTACCACCTTTAATGGCTAGAGCGAACAGGGGTATAGAGATAGCTACAATTGTAAGGCCCGCCCACCAAACCTGGGCCATTAAAATAACAAGTAAAGATAAAACGCGGAGGATAATATAAACAGCACTTAAGAGATTATTAAAACCTCCGGATATTTTTCCCACTGGATCACTACAGGTGCGGTTAATCAAATCCCAGGTATCGTTATTTTCAATATGCCGGTATTCGAGCTTCGCTCTTTTTTCAGCGATTGCACTACGGTAGACTCTGGTCATCATCATTTCAAACTTAAGATTAATGTAGCTCATCAGTTGCCAGTTTAAGCCATTATAGGCAACAATTAACATTAGATATACCAACGGAGAGTAGATACTACCTCTTGGTGCTGAACCATTAAAAATCTTCAAGGCAGTATCAATAAACTTCGCTGTTACTAATAACTGCAAAGATGGTAACAGAGCAACTACAATCTGATTTACTATTTTTACTACCGTATAAAGGGGGCATATTTGCCAAGGAATACGCAAAAAATCAACAAACCCATACTTTCTATTATCTGTAAATTGATTTGTCATTTAGCATCCCCATTTCTCACTAATAACCCTTCTATTTTTAACCCTATTAATTGAATCTGCGGATGTTTAGTAAGCTTTACTTGTAGTTTGTGGTAGTATTAAAATTTGGTTTCTGCTTGTTAAAAGCTAGTGTTGGCTTTTACCCTCTCTTTAGAACTCGTATGGAAGAGTTCTTGCTGTGTTTTTCAACAGATTCTTCGATAACTCTACCTATAACAATATCGCCAGAACCATCTATAGAAATATTTGCATGTTTAGTAGTAATATTACCTGCAGAGATATCACCGCTACCTTTTATTACTGTTTCAAAGTTATCTAGAACACTATCTGTGTCGTTCGCTTTTAAATTAATATCTCCAGAACCGTTTACTGTACATTTAACACTGCCATAAACAACATCCGCGTCTATATCCCCTGACCCATTAATATGAATCTGGGGATCGCCAATAATACCACAGGAAATATCACCAGAACCATTGATTCTCCCCTCAAAACTATTTGCTCTTAGTACAGATAACACACCTGAACCATTAACACTAAACGTTCCTGTTTCAAAAGGGACATTAACTTTACCACTCCCATTGCCATTTATTAAGACTTGAATACTCTTTCCGTAATCAGAACCAAAGAGAATATCCACTTTATTATTTGAGGCCCCACTATTATTCTGCTGGGGACAGCTAATAGTTAATTGAGTACCAGCTTTATTCATATTTGTCTTTAGTCCGTGTATAAATACGGGTGAACCAGTAGCTTTTATATACGTTTTTGCATTTTGCGATCTTTCTACAAAGCACTGAGCTTGGTTTATAGTCAGGATAAGAGAATCAATTCCTTCATACTCCTGGGTTAACTCCGTTTCCCCTTCCAGGTGAAGCATTTGAGCTTCATAGAGCAAAGCTTCTTCAATAAACTCGAAACGGATATCTCCTGGGCCTTTGTTCACTACTAAAAGTTGCCTTAGATTGGCACTACTTCCATCTTTGAAATTAACTGTATCTTCACTGGTCTGTAGAACTTCTTTGTCGGAATAACAACCAACATTGCGAAAAGAAAGTACAAGTTTTAGATGATTTTCTTCGTTGCCATATCCTTTTAGTTCTTCCCTAAAGGGAAGAGGAGTAGTTCCAGTACTTGGGTTACTTTCCTGACAGTTATTACCAAAAAGCTTATCAATAGTAGTATTTAGCTCCTTAGCTAACATAGGGAGTATTCCTATATCAGGAAAACTAACTTCATTTTCCCATTTAGATATAGCCTGAGCAGTGATGCCGAGCCTACTAGCAAGTTCTTCTTGCGTTAGTCCTAAATTTCTTCTACATATAGCAATTCTTTGGCCAATTTCCTGCAAATTGTACATACTCTACTAAACCCCCCTTGAATATCACTGACAATTAGTAGTAAACCTAGGCTAACTATATCCCTGGCACCTTGTAAAAACAACATATTATCAGTTTAGAAACAGTGGGAGGCTAAATGCTCGACTCAACTGCCAGTTGTCCTGTGGTCGTATATTCAATTTACATTTAAGGTAATAAAGGTTCAAAACAACCTTGGTTTAGAAGGCAAATTAGATAGTAAAGATAGGGAATTTGACTCTTTGCCACCCAGTACATATTTACAATTCGTAGATCATTCAATTCTAGCTACTAGAATTCGAGGTCTGCTCTTTGAGAAGAAGTAGCATTACTTCATCAGTAAATTACTTAGCTATTGGGGTAGCTCATTTCTCAATAACAACACCACTACCTGCGGTTATTTTTCCTGTTACATTTTTACAACGAACACTAGAGCCCGCTGTTACATTTCCACCTATATCTCCACAGGTAATAGATGATCCAGCAGTAGCATTACCACTAACCTGGCCACAGGTTAAGCTACCATAAGAATCAACGTTAAGAACATCCCCATCTAGAGTAACTTCAATTTTACTTGCTTCCGGAGCACTCTTTTTTAGTAACTTACGCCCAAGAAAAGCCACAATGCGTAGTTTACCATCATCACTCCATGTTAATTGCCCTTCGGTATCGTTGTTGTTATTTTGCGATACACTAATTGCTCCAAGCATTTTTTCTGCTTCATCAGCTGTTATTTTATTATTTTTATATAAATCTAAGATCTTCATCAAAGTAGGGTTGGCCATATCGTTATTCTCCTTATCCTTTAACACTTTCCCATTAGAGATAATCTTACCGACAGAACAGGTTGGGTCAATGTCTATCTTCCCATCACAGTAGAGTTTTTCTACCTGACAGTAGTCTTTCAAGGAAACTTCCTGGGCATGAATTGTTTTAAAAGTGGTATTGGATGCTTCAAGAGACGTACATTCAACATAATCAATGCTATTATGGTCGAAACTGACCTTACGACCAAAGTACATATTCATCACTAAGCTAAGCTGGGTTGGTATCCCCCTAACCTTTTCTCTAGCTTCAGAATAATAGTTAACTTTAACTTTATCTCCATACAAGTTAGCAATCGAACAGATACCACGGATTTCGAGTTCATCTGCATTGATCTCATTGGTGCAGGTAATAACACCCATACAAATAATCTTATCTGCAAGTAGGGATGCTCTCCTTAATTTTAGTACCCCATCAATTCTAACCTCTTTAGCTTTGATATCACGAAAAGCTCTATGGATCCCTTCAATTCTAAGGCTTTTGGTTTCTAATTTGCCTTTAGATTTAAATAAGCCCTCTACACTTACAGATTGAGCGATGGCATTACCTTTTAATTTACCAATGCCTTCGATCTGAATGTTTTCAAATTCGCCGCCACGAATCGAGCCGATGCCTTCTATTTTCTCGCTTCTCATTGTTTAACTACCCTCCCCACTACTGCTTTATCGGAAATCTTGATGCTTTTCTGATAGACTACTTCATCAACAATGCAGAGATCGCCAATTACAACATCAATGCCTGATACTGAATTTGCTTTAACACTGTTAATAATCACTTTATCGCTACTAATTGCTTCTATAGTAATAAGTGACTTATCGCTATAGAGGTCATTGTATCTAAGAGTTTTAGGGATAGATTTAAAAATTTTGTCTGGTTTAAATTTGGTTTCTATTGTAATACTGCTTCCTACAAGTTCTCCAACCTCAGTACCATCATTTGTTAAAAGATAGATTAAGTCGGCATTAATACAAGGAGCTGTTATTTGATCTAAACCATAGAAATTAGTGCACGCGATCTCTTCTGTTGCAACTAAAGGACCTGAAATAATCATCGTAGCGAATTCGTAATCTAGGTCCAACAAAAAAGGTGCCACACTTTCAAAAGTCTCAGCTTTAATAAAACCTGACCAATGGAGAGTGTTATTAACCTTACTATTATTAGAACCATTTCTAAGACACGTACACTCTAAATACTCTGCTGAAATATCACCAACTACAATAAGCTTATCTACTTTACAGATCCCCTGTAGTGTTAAATCTCCTGCGACTTTTCCCAAACCTATTGTTACAGCTTTGGCTGTCAGATCACCAGCTGAGTATATTTTTCGAATGCAAGAATTCTCAATATCGATATCTCCAGCAGTATAAATTGATTTCGTTTTACTATCTTTAAGCCAGATATCCCCAGCTGCTAAGATACGATGATAATCACCTTCTAGGTGTTTTTCTCCCAGAGCAATTGTGTTTTGCTTCATGCTAGCACACCCTTACTGCTTGGTACTTGCAAAGGGTTATCTTTTTTGTCGTCTTCGTCAGCCTCGTCAAACATAAAATTAAATCTTTTACGATACTTAATTTTCATATTGGCAGATATATCATTGAGACGAACTTTAGCAATATGTTTGATTCTGTTATCCATATATACAGTTGATTTTTCATCTTGGATAACTGCAAAGTAGGTTCCGTTATGTTCTAACAGTAAGCAGAGGTAGTCTGTTTGTTTAATCTCTGGTAGATACTGTATAAGACCGGAGCAAATGTTCTCTACATCTATTAGCTGTAAGTCGTGTTCTTTATAAAAAATTGATACCGCTGTTAAAAACAAAACTTCTACATAGGTAAATTTGTTTTTCTCGAACACTTTACAAAAACAGGGAATGAGACCATCATAGATTTCGCCGATTACTTGTAGATCTTTTTCTGTAAACATGCGTTCTGCAACTTCTGGAGATAACATTTTGGCTAGTTCTTCTAGTGAATATTGATCCTTCAATTCTTTGATAGCATTTATCCGTTTTAGTATTTTGGCTTTAGGAAAGAATGTTTCCTGACCTGTAAAAGATGGTTGTTTAATAAACCACTCTTCAGGTATTAAGCCTTCTCTTTTCCAACGATATAATTGACCATAGGAGATCCCTGTTTCATTTAACAGGTCTTTTTTGGAAATTAGCATAGTCTCACCTCAACGTAACATTGTTTTGTTACGTTGAGTATAGCATAACATTGTTACGTTGGGAAGATAAATTTTTCCTAATTTGAAAAAAGCTGTACCTATTTAATCTAAGTACTGTAAACTAAGCAAAATAATTATTCGAGTTTTCTTGGTAAGAACAACTT